>ERZ773192.86-NODE-86-length-102978-cov-5.537169_pt1 | contig 102978 bp, 105 predicted proteins | sample MGYA00581010_ERZ773192 | MGnify/ENA primary metagenome ERZ773192 (study PRJEB29015, sample SAMEA2737741) | human gut metagenome | biome: human gut; feature: human-associated habitat; material: faeces | place: China | collected 2012 ...
TATATCCGCAATGTCCTTCTTCATTCACTTCATATTTAATCGTTTCTAATGCTTCTTGTGCATTCATTTTTCATCGCCCCTTTGCAATAATTCGGGATTGTCGTGGATGTTACCGATAACAGTCAACCCATACAATTCGATTTCATCAACACAAAGTAAGTTTTCCTCATACTTGTGTTTTCTCTTTTTCGGATTTTTCCTATTAAAGCAGAAACTTCCGTCAGAAAAGGTAACAACCCATTTTTTCCAATCCTCTTTATTTTCACTTGCTCTGCTTTCAAGTATATCCCCTGTAAATATCAGTTTGCCGTTCTTATCTTTTAACCCTGTGCAATGCACAACTGTTTCAGGGATAACTTCGTGTAATTTTCCTCGTAAATCTATAATCAAATATCTATCAAAGCTGAATTCTGAAATCATTTGATCAAATATGTCGAAGCTTTTTCCAAGGTTGAATTCTGAAGTCATTCGATCAAATACGTCCAAGCTTTTTCGTGTAAATACATAATACCCCGTCACCCACCCGTTGTTATCTTTACGCTTTCCTTTACATAAAAATCTGCCGTCCATTTGTCGCACCGCCTTTCGTAGCTTCTATTAGTTGCATTCCAATTTCCGCAATAATCTCATATAAACACTTTTTCGCTTCTTCAAAGGCACATCTTTATTTGCATAGTCCCATTCGGCAAAAAGCTCGTTGAAAATATGATATTTTCTGTCACCTTTTTTTATTGCAACACCAACACGAAACATATCTTGCGTTCTATCGTGAACGGCGTGCCAAGCCGGATAAACATCAAAATAAAATATTTCGGTTTCAATTTATTGTCATCCTTCATCCTCACTTTCATTTATCGAATATATCATATTATTCTCTGTTGCTCACACCGCACAAATAAAAAAAAGACCCTTTGAAAGGTCTCAAAATTTATATAGAATTTTCCATACCTAATATTCTTGTCTCAACTTACCCCTTCTGCCCACATAATCGTATTGTAAATACGTTCTGCAAGCTCATTATGCTGTCTTTCGGACAGACATGCCTTAACCTCTGACAAATCTATTGTTTTTAAATTTTCGGTAATATCCGTGTGTTCCTTTATGAATCTTTTGCAAAGGCCATCGAGAGGGGGCGATGCCGAGTTGCCCATTGTTGTTCTTGTAAGTCCTAAAAATCCTTCTTGAAATGCTACATTGTGGTCGTAGCAAGGAACTACGGCTTTAAACTCAAACGTTTTACTGTCATAAAGTAACCCATAATTATCATCGTGCAAATCAGGGTTTGCAATAATATAATTAAATACAAACATTCTTTGCAAGCCCCCTATTATATTTGCGTTTTTACTGTCCTTTGCTAAAACATTATATATTCGTCTGTTTCTCTGTTAAATTCCAGAACAGGAGCGTCCTCGTGCATTATTGTATATCTTTTAACCTTTTCTTTGACTGGTTCGTTTATTATCGCAATCATAAAATGCACCTCTCTATTATTTATATTCTACCATTCATTAGACTTGTTAAATTGTTTTTAATAACTCACCAACTCCGTAGACAGCATTAACGTAATTTCCAACTGTTGTTTCTATATCTCTATGTCCTAAGTTTTGCGCAACAAATTGAATGTCAGTTTTTTTAGACATTATTGTTGAATAATAATGTCGAATCTGATGCGGAGTGATTCCGTTACCGTAATTCTTAAATATTGCCTGTACTGTATCAGCTTGTATGGGCGTATTACGCTTTGTGATAAAAACGGCGGTAATATTTTCCGCCCCCTCTATCATTATTCTTATATCCAACCACTTTTGAATTGCCTCCATAGCAGTTCCTGTAATAAAGACTTTCCGCTTATCTTCCTCTAAATAATATCCCTTACCTAATACGGTTATATACGGATATTCCTCATTAAAGTGTAGATCTGATATTTCCAACCCCGCAAGTTCACTTTCTCTTATTCCTGTGCCTAAAAGGGTTTGAAGTATCGCAACATTTCTTTCCCTTACAACCACATCCTTTTTCCATTCCATACGCTCAAGCATATTATCTATTTGGGTTTTATCCGGAAGTTTGGCAAATATATTTTCCATATTACGCACTTTTCCTTTATATCTGCAAGTGGAAACAGGGTTCTTTTCCAATCCACTGTTTGGGGATGCAACAAGTTCCGAAAAGAAAGAGGATAATATATTCCGTCTTGTCAGCAATGTAGTTCTGCTCATCCCTGCATCCTGTCTTTGTTTTAAATAGATAAATATGTCGGACGGCTCAACATTATTAAATGAATCAGCCGTCAATTCCAAAATTGATTTTTCCATTATTATATCATTATCTATAAGCCACAAGAAAAAGCCTCTTAATGCTATATAGTAATTTCTCGCACTTGCCTTACTCGACAGCGTAAACAGATATTTCCGTATAAATAACGGGGTTTTATCCCTTTCGAAAGCTTCATGCAATTTATTCTCGTTTTTTTCTTGAACCTTATCTTTATAACTCACTAAGTTCACCTCATTAATACTTTATATTGTGTTCTTGTAAAAAACATTCCACTTCCCATCCGCTTGTTTTCAAGATTTTCGCCGACGTGCCGTCAGTCCCCCAACCAACATATTTTAAACCATCTTCTTTAAGACTGCCGAGAAATTCATTTAGCAGTTCCTCCGCTTTGTTTCTATCAAGTTTTTTTATAAACTCATATTCACCGTTTTTACCCCAAGTATTTTCCATAGGCATCCAACCTTTGGCTCTGCCGCTTAAATAATCTCTAAACTCTGTCGCAGTAAATCTCTTATCAGCAGTATCCCTTTCCATCTTTCGCTGCTCTCTCATTCGGTTTGCCTGCTGTATCAACCTATCACCTTCAGATAAAGGCGGGGTTTTACAGATTGGCGCATAATATTTACCTTTGCGTAAATTTCGATTAAACTCTCTTTGGCTCATTTGCCCGAATCTTACCTTATTTATATCAGCTTCTTCTAATTTTGAATTTCCGTGATATTCCGCCGGCAAGGTCGGCTCAAACGCCTCCTTTATAAGCTGCCCTATTGTATATAAACTACATAAGAATCCCAACATTTCAAATCACCTCATACCATTATTATATACAAAAATTGCACTGATGTCAATATTCATTCGCTATGCTCTTGTAGTAAATTTGCGATGCTTGCCGTCTTGTTCTCCCGATACTTTTTCCAATTTGTTCAAACGTTTTGCCCTCTGCTTTTAAGTTCTTAACCCTCTGCAAGGTCTCCGTTTATACAGAAAATGAGAATTTAGCCACCCATGTTAGGACTCGGACACTCCCATTCGTAATCATCGAATTTTATTTCATTATCTTTAGCGATTTTACCACTTACAATTTCAATATCTTGATTAAATTGCATTCCCCTCTCAAACGCATATATTTTCATATCAACCTGATACTTTATTGCCGTTTTTAAAAGTTCATCTGCGTTAATACCCCATGCGAATCTCGCTTCTAAAGTAACCACGCAAATTTCATTATCTTCAAATTCGGACAAATCGATATATAGACCGTCAACAAATCCTCGGCTTGTATTTTCAATCCAGCAAGTTTCTTTAGTTTTTATATCTCCGTGCTCGTTTAAATTTAATTTTGATTTTTCTTCTCCTAAAAATCCAACGGGGTGCAATCCGTTAAGAATAAAATTAGTTAATTTTTCTTTAGTTCCACGAACTTTTAAAGTCCCTTCGCACCAGTTTGGCATTTCGTATCTCCTCCTTTGAAATAATCCCAACTCCAATACCCGAATACAAATTCTCTGTATTCATCATACACACTATCAGCAAACCTCAACCAGTCAGCGTACAAAAGTTCCAATAAATTTTCCACTTCTAAGAGATTTGATATTTTCCATTCATCAAAGTATTCTCCCGAATCATAAGACAGTATATTTTTGAAACTTCCAAGCATTATTGTTTTATATGAGCATTCAATAATTTCTTCCGCATCTAAATCATAGAGTGAGTTTATATAATCCGTGTACTCCTTGTTTACTTTGTTTTCTAATTGGGCTAATAATCCGTTTTTATTACTCATTTCTCTATTCCTTTCTATAATTCCCCGATTGTTGGTATATAACATCTTATAGTTTTATCCACCCGTCCGAGTTCGTCTAATTTATGCATACGCACAAAAGAATCACTTACATCTTTATCCTCTGTAACACTTTTAAGATGCTGCTTACATTCGTTGTAAACTTTTTCCGCGTCTGTTTTATCGTTAAGTGTTACATCACGCGCTCTTTCCACACAACCGCCATATCTATATATCCACTCCTGAACTAAATATCTATTACATTTTTTCATTTTCTAAACTCACCTTCCTAAAAAACATAATCCGTGCACATAAGCATACCGCCGCGCCTCATCAACAGAATTGAACTCAATCCAATAAAAATTTCCGTTGCTATCTGTAAATTTATATTTTTTCATATCTTAAGCCACCTCGTTTTTTAACCTACACGGACACAGCAACGCCATCCCTATATCCGACTTAAAGCAACTCGTTCCTGTCTCCTTTTCATTCTGATAAAATTCCGTATTCGGTCCCAACACCTCAGTAATATTGATGAAATATTCGGCGTTAAAACCCATACTATCAATATTTCCAATCGGCAAAATACATCTCCCTCGCCTTACCTTTTTCGGCCATAACTTTTCCTCCGCTTTAAAATTCTCAAAGTCCTTTTTTATTTCCGTTATATCAAAATCAACCTTGTTTAAATTTGCGTTTTTCAACTCATCGAAAAATCTTCTCGGATTAAAGCCGAGTTTTTCCTGTTCCTCGGGTGCATATTCCTCTGCTGTTGTTTTATATTGTTCTTTTAATGCAATAAAGTAATACGCACAGCCGAATGTTTGATATGTTTCTCCGTCTATTTCCATTGTAAAGCACTTATGCAAAACCGTGCGGAGTTCATCTTTCTTATTCTGTTTTAATATCTTGTTGGCAACTCTAAGCCGCTTTAATGCCGCATTTCCACCCCGTGCCTTCATTTCTTCCTCTCTGTATTGAACATCCAGTTTGTTTAATAGTTCCTCTATTATCGACTTGTTTTCCGTTTTCAGGTATGTGTTTAATCCTGTTATAATATCAATCGTTTTCATAATTAAAATTCCTTCCTATATTAATTCATTTACTTTGTCAAATTTAAGCATATTCGCGTTATCCCTTGCGTACATTTGCAGCCACAAATTATAATTTACTTGTCTGATTATTTCCATATAAGCGCGATATTTTCCCAACTCATACTTGACATTCATTACGTATATTTTACAGTCCTTTGCGCTGTTTTTTATGTATGCCACCTGTGCATTTTCCGATTGTTGCAATGCTGTCAGCAAAGCATCGTTTGCCAGTATTACAATTTTATCAATAGGATTTTCCACGCTTAAATCACTTGATTTTTCCGTTTCTGTATCAAACCAAAAATCAGTGTCTTTTGATAGTTCGTCTAAATATTTTTCTATTTTTTTCACATTCATAATATAAACCAACCTTTCATATTTTAATATTTCCTATTTTTCGCCGAAAAGGTAAACGCCCTTGTCAATATAATTTGTTTGATAATATTCTATTGACTCGGCATTGCCGGCGTTAATTTCGTTCTGCAACTGATATTTCCATGTCGTTATGTACTTGTCCGGGTATCGCATAAAATCAACCGTAAAGTGCAGGAATGTTACTGTCATTATAATTGTCATAGTGCTTATAAAAAGCCGTCTAAGGTCAATTTTAAACCGTTTATGCTTATATATTACTGTTATCATAATTACACCGCCTTATTTTCCAGCATCAAAACCGAATTGCTATCAAATAGATAATATTTCCGATTCTTCATTGTCTTGTTGTACTCCGTTTCATTTCCGTCAAACTCATTTACAACCGTTTTTTCTTCCGTTGTCATATCTTTGTATTGCTTTTTTCCATATGAAGGCGGCAACCAACCTTTCTTTTGACTTCCGAATATGTTAAACTTTTTCAGCAACTCATCATTATTGAAAACGATATGGCAAGTACCTTTTTTATAAAAAGTCACTGTAAAATATTTTAACTGTATGTTTTTTGTTTCTCCGTACTGTTCGGCAAATTTTAAAGACTGTTTGAGGTCTACCGCGTCAGTTAAACCGCCGTCAAGGTAATTAAAACACTTCTCTATGTCTTGCAATTTATCTAAAGTCTGATAATGCGTGGGTTTATATCTATCTCCCCAATATCCGTACCCCGTCAACGGGATAATGACTTTCTTGTTGATTTTCCATGCCTTGTTTGTTTTCCAACCGTTGTAATAATGGATATTCTTTGACGTTTCGTCATAGTAATGATATTTATTTCCGAGTTCTTCAAACAGGTTTAAAATAGTGTCCTCTACACCTTTTACAAGCTCATTTGACATTTGTACTTTTAACGTCATAATATTAAACATTGAAAAGTCATAGTCCCTTAACTCGTTTATCCTGTTTTGTAAATCCGTTTGGAGATTCGCCGTTAAAAGTCCGACAAAATCGGGGTTTTTAAATAACGCTCTCCAGTATTTCCCGCGCACCTCTTTAACAAAGTCATTTATAGATAGTCTTTTTTTCGACTCAACTTTTAATCCAAGAATACATCTATTGTATGATACATTGCTTTTGCCCTCTTTTTCAAAGTCTTGCATAATATACGGCTGCATCGCTTTATATTCGTTTATGAGCTTAATTCCTGCTTCGACTTCCATTTGATACTGTTTGACAATTCTTTTCAAGTAGTCGCCCTCCGCAAGGTCTGTAATATTTGTATTTTCCGATTCTGCATACTTTTCAGATTGTCGCAAGCCCTCTAATATAAACGACTCTTTTTCCGTTTTCGGAATGTTGACATATATCAAAGCAACTTCAACGGCTGTTTTCCTTTCCGCGTCTATAAACTCATCACTTAAAAAATCTATATCGGCATTAAGTTCTGTTAGCTCCCTCTGTAAAGCCATTCGGTCATTGCTAAAAGGATTTTTTATTGTTTCGGCGTTCAGCAAACAAACTATCTGCCCTCCGTTCCGTTTTTGCATCTCCAAAGCCTTTAAAATGTGTTTGCAGCCATCCGAAAATGGCGGGTTCATAATTATTAAATCATATTGTTTAAATGTTTCATAGGTCAAAAAATCATCGTGTACGGTGCGATATTCTTTCCCATTAAGGATATGCCGCAAGTTAGCATCTTTCTCTATCGCGTCAATATCAAACTTATAACCGTACAAACCACACTCTTTTTGCTTAACCATTTCAATTAAGTCACCTTTTCCGGCTGACGGTTCTAATATTGTTGAAACCTCTTCAAATTTAACTTTGTCAAGCATTTTCCGCGCCAAATGTGCCGGCGTTGGGTAAAAATCATTATTTCCATTATATAACATTGTTTTTATCTCCTTTTTAACTTTAATCTTTCGGGCGGTGTAATTCCCACCCTTTATCCTGTTTGTAGTGCTTCCGTTGGGTCATAACTAAATATAAAGCCTTGCTTAAATGTACTGTAAAACCCTTTTATCGTTGCAAGCTTTAGCTTAATTTTAGCAAATTCGCTTTTATTAAGTTTTTCCGTTGGTTTGGCTATCCATATTTTTTGATGTGTTTTTGTGTGTTCGTCCTCTGTTATGGTGTAACTAACCGCCGGCGCTGCTTGCTCTGTTTGCTCCGCGTTCAACTGTCATTTCTTCAAGCTTTGTAATCTTATCATAGATAGACCTATCAACTGCATTTGCATTCGTGTACTTCTTTATGTCCTCGCCATCCGATGCTCCATACACATTAACGCATAAAATATACCCGTTTTTCTCTGCAACTCCGTTCCAATATGCAGGGCAGTAATAATCTGTCATGCTGTCGGACTTGTCAGCGTGATAACCGTAAACCGTCCAGCCCTCTAAGTTCATTAACTTATGTGCTATCATCCTTTTAACATCTTGATATTCATAATATGTTGACATTGTTCTGTTACCTCTTTCATTTTATTTTAAATTTATACTTGACTTTATTATTTACTTGTGTTATTATATTAAAAGGTGATTAAATTAATAATGGTTTTGGGGACTTACACCGCAACAGCGGATGCCCCAGTGATTTTAATTGTCGGCGTTAGCTTCTAAAGCTTCGGCTTCTGTTGCATACAAAATGCCGTCAGCCTTGCCGATATAACCAAAATCGGTGAACACTTTTAATCACCACCTTTGGGCTTGTAATGATGATTTGACCGTCAAATCAATGTTTCATCATTACAAGTTTTTTATTTTGTAAAGCCTTTTGAAATACTCTTTTGTATCTCTCAACCTTACAAGTATATTATACCACGATTTTATATATTTGTCTATTGACGCATTAAACAATCATTTTTAGCACTTCTTCTTTCACAATTCACACACAATATATAGTGCTAACCACCCATATACACCCGTACCAACCACAATATATTGTGTCTAAATCTTTTTAAATTTATTTGAAATTTGCTTCGTCATTATGTACAATAACATTTATCATTACCGCCGGACCCACTCAATAATATATACAGTAATTAACAGAAAAATAAGAGCAAACACGTTTATATGTATTTGCTCTTATATGATAATTATTTGATTATGTTATACTGTCACTCTTCGCCATCGTTGTTGTTAATCTTCGATAGTCTGTTGTAGGTTGTCTGTCAATTCTTGCAGTTTTGCGTTTGCGTTTTCTTTGTCACCGTCTTTCAATAGTTTCAAAATCTCTTTCAATGATGTTAAAATCAATCTTACATAACTGTTGAATTGCTTGTCTGTCATACCCATATTATCACCCACTTTTTAACACCTCACATATTAAATATATTTAGTGCTTTTATTTTAACACAAACCATTAAAAAAATCAATAGTTTATATTAATCTATATAACATAATCATTGTTACTCTTATATTATACCATTTTATTCCGATTTTCTCAAATCCAATTATCGGCGATTACAACAGCATACAATATATAGTATATAACTTACGCTTGTTACCCTTTACATAACTATATATTGTATATAATTAATTTTTATTTTTTCATTTTCTAAGAAAACAAGAGAATACAAGAGTTTTTATGACCTATTCCATACACTGTATTTTGTGGTATTGATTATATATACCCGTTTGCTGTTATCCTGATTGCATATAGTTTTTTGATACTATATGATATATTATATATTACTATGTTTTATTATGTGTATCTATTTTTAGATAATAGGCTGTATATTATATATTATTTAGTCGTTACGTTATTGATATTAGTATTATTTAGTATTTTATCTATTGTTATAAATATTATTTATTTATCTTTGTGTTTTTATAAATTATTTTTATAAGTTAATATTTTAGACCTTAAAACAACGAACGAGCCGGGATATATCCAAAAAATACAGAAGTTACACATAAAATTTACCATATCCACAGCCACAACAGTATATCTAAAATATTCGGCAGATATATATAAATATGCTGTAATAGTTATAATATTATGGTATGTTTATATGGTTATATGGGGGGGTGTTTTACATTTCAAAAAGCCTATAACCACGCGCTTTAGCACACATCAGTTCTATTCACAAGACAGGTTAAAAATCTAATATATTGTATAAAAACAGCCTCAAAAAATCACCTGTAAAAACAGGGTATAAATTACCCTTAAAATACGTCATAAAATAGGGGTAAAAATAAGGTGTATCCAAATGCCTTAAAAGCACCTAAAAACGGCTAAAAATCATCGGCACCGAGTTCGATAAAATCCCGTAGGTAAGCCGTTTAGGCAAAATTAGAATAATAAAGGAAATTCAAATAATGATAAAATAATATAAACACCATTATTAAAAAAGCCTATAACATCAACGTTTGCGGGCAATATACATCGAACATAGACAGATATACGAGAAAATGATATAAAAAATTCTTTTATTTTTCACCCCACAGATTGGCACAAAGCCCGTTGTTATAAAGAAAAGTAACCCATATAAACAGATAAAATATCGAACTGTTATATTTCAAAATAGACGTTTAAGTTGAAATAAGAGTATAAAGATTGCGACAGCAATTTCATTTTTCTTGTTATGGGCTATCAACAACTTAGGTGTTGTGGCTAAACAGCCGCCGAGATTGCTATCCAAAAAGAGATAAAAAAAATAAATATTATGAATAATACCCTTATAAGCAGATTTTGATATAGGGGTTATTTTACGTTGTTAGATTGGAGAGCGAATAAAAAACGGGATAAATTTTAAAATAGCGACGGACGGGTAGAGAATGATAGGGAGTGAGACGGGAGTGGGGTCACCCCCGACCCTCGCAACGGTTGCAAAAACTTTAAGCAGAGTCTGTATAATTATATATATATATATATTTAGGTCATGGAAATGTTTAAAAAAAGTTCTTGAAACGCAGTAATATCAATGGTTACGAGGTTTATTACAAGACAGTAACATTTATTACAAAACGGTAACAAACGCAATTTTTTGCAAATTTCAGAAATTTTTACGTGTAAGGGAGAGATAAATATTGAGCGCAGAAAACGAAATTGAGACAGGCAAGGTAACAGAAAAAGAGTTTGTTGAAATGTTTGGAAGTGAAACATTAAAGGAATCGTATAAGAAAAACGGACATTTCGTAGGTTGTAACAAGAAAACGCTTCTTTCAACCGCCGCACGATATTGTCATTATAAAAAGTTAGGTTTGAGAAAATATGAGATTACAGATGTTTATAAGTATCCGTTGCCGACAAATTTCAGCAAGATGAATAATTCACTTTACGGATATATTATCCCACTTATTTTAAGAAAGCTAACGGACGGTGCGTGCGGATATGAGGCGATAACTGCCTCCTCGGTTAAATTAGCCGAAGATATTGATATGTTCAATCGCAACTATAATCTTGTAAGATATAACAAGATTGAGCTGAGTGATTACTTTGGAGTACAGGTTTCAATTATCGATGAGTTTTGCCGCAGAACGAAAAGAATGATTGAATGGTACGTAGCAAACGCTCTTAATTATTTGGAATCTGCCGGATTAATCGTTTGGCAGGAAGTTTATTGGGTGTATAAAGAAAAGGTGAATAGATGTAGCCTTGACGATGAGAGGACGATTGAGTTGGATGTATCCGCACATCGTCATCGCGCAACCAAAGATGAAATTGACTATTATATTCGATGTATGGAGATAGCTGACAAGAAAGCCGGAATAAGCAACGAGCGGGAGAGATACTATAGCGCAAAGTCAGAGCTATTTAAGAAAGTGTTATCCACTGAGTTATATAAGAAAAAGATACGACGGGTGTATAAGAACTTAGAAATATATTGCGTGAACGCCGACAGGTGTAAGTTTTTGTTGGACTTTTTCAAAATTGGCGATGCCGACAAGTTTATAAAAAGTTTCAACAACGCCGTAACTAAGATTTTGACTCAACAAGCCGACAGCCGCTATAAGAAATATCCAAACAAATATAACATCTATGGGGTCAAAAAGGATTATGTTTCCTTTTTCAAGGGTATGTGCGATATAACCATTGATAAAGATATGGAATCTTTGAGAAATATTCTTTCACCTAAGACAATTCAAGACAACTATAAGTTGAAATTTACACACAAAGATTTAAACCAAGTAAATAATTTTAGTTAAAACAAACAAAATGCAGAGAATAATGTGTTAGAGAAGCAAAATTCTCATCAAAAACAACGATTTTCATAAGGGAGAGATTTTATACAGGAATGATAAAAAAAGAAAAAGATGTTTTTTCTTTCGACTATAGTGAGGTCAAGGAAAAATCGAAATACATGGATCACACGATTGTGGAGGCTGACTTTTTCACAGGTTGTCCCAATCCTTGCAGGATTAATTATATGATGACTGACATGAGCAGATTCCGCAAACGTATAAACAGGGGGGTGATATAAATTGAGTTTAAGCAGAGCGGAACAGGAAATCCATATCAGTGCATCGAGAGATGAGGAATTTGCTACGGCATACTGTAGTGACAGCGTTTGGATGAATAAGCTTGATAAGTTGGTGGAGAAGTCGCCGAAACTTTTCACCGTTGTAAAGGTAACAAGTGTTGGCAAGACGTATAGATTCCCTAAAAAACTTATCAGCATTAGAAGTTCTGTCGTAAAAAGAGAGTTTTCGGACGAAGAAAGACAAGCTATGGCAGAAAGACTTCGATTGGCGAGGAAGAACAAGCAAGCAAATTAACTTATTTTCTTTAAAACTATGTAAAATACCGTGAAAACAAAGAGCCAACGCTTTCGGGTATGTAAGTTTATACCTCGAATAAGTAGTATTTTGTTTTTACGGTATCTACTGTAGAAAAAATGAAAGGATGAGATGTTATAAGTCAATATGGAATAAAGATAAAGAACATAAGCGCCGGGATGTTATATGATGTCAATCTCGGAACGAGAGATTATTTTACATATACGGATGCAATGTTAAACAACAGTTTGTTCAGCTATTATTTGAAACGTAACGGATTGAATGTGTATAGGCGAAAACAGGACGCAGAATTTTCGAAGGATGAAAGCACGAGAGATGTGGTGTGCCTTGACTTTGATTTCGGCAGTAGGTCTTTTGATGATGAGTTCAGTCGTTTATCCAAGTTACTTGACGAAGATATGTCTGATGCTTCTAAAGACAGGATTGAAAACGCATTAAGGAAAGTTCAAGAACGTAAGCACCTGTATTCGGCAAAGAAACGTGGGGAAATACGAGAAAAATTCTACAACGAAGGCGTGGACATTACCTATAAAACCAAAAACAAGGACGGAACTATCAAGAAACAACAAACTATACATTACGAAATGCTGTTTCGTACACCGTCGAAGGCTAAACTCGGACAAGTTATATTTATCAACAGTAAGCTCTACAAAAAAGCTTATGACTGGCTGACTATGGGGTTGGGCGATAAAATGCAGCACGACAATGCAAAAATCGTTGAATTGTCTGCCTACGCACCTCTTACGACCAGTACAATAGTCGGGACTATACACATTCCCGTTGAGGATGTGTTGATATTGAAAGACCAAGATTCTTTTTTTGATACTGTTGCTGAAGTCGTTCGTGCCGAGGAATATGCTGACAATAGAGATAAAACTCGAAAAAAATGTGTTGTTTCAAGAGAACAGACGAGGGTTAAAAACACGCTTTGGGACGGAATGGGCATAATCGAGTGCGACCCTCAGTATTTAAAACTTCCGAAATTTGTTAATGGTATGTTGCTCATAAGAGAACATATGTTCAAAAATTGTTGTGTCAAAGGATATTTACAGAAATTCTTTAAAGATTGGTGTGCGGATAACGGATATGACTACGAAACGCATCAAGTTCAAGATATGTTTGGCAATTGGCATTTTCTTAAAGATATAAAAATGATTACAACCAACAATGCTGTTAAATGGCTTAAATTTAAGGATTTAATGGGCGGTACGCCCGAGGCGGCGTATGAATATTGGTGTGACAGAATACGTGCCGATGGATGTATTTGGGGTATTGTAAAGACAGACCACGAAAGCAAGTTGGGAGAGCATCAGCAATTAAGCTACCAGATGATTAACACATTGCCCTGCACAAAAGATGAGGTTAAAGCTATTGCTCAAGCAAGCATTGACTATGTTGAACTGATTAAATCGGATGCCGACGAGTTTGAAAAGTTTTTAAGACGAAATGCTAACGAAGTCAATCATCACGAGATGTTGGCCGATTTATATGATTATAACCACGAGTTTGCAGAGTCTAAATGGTTCAGAGAAGAAAAACGCAGGATCATAGCTAATTATGTGCGACGGCTCAGAGAGGGAAAGATTTTTGTTGAAGGAGATAATCTAACGGTATTCGGGAATCCCTACGCTCTTCTTTTGTATGCAGTCGGTGAAGATTGGAGAGATGACCCAACATTTCAAAAAGAACGAGGGTGTATCCAATGTTATACTCCGAGATTTAGCAGTGGGGAGTATTTGGCGGCGTTTAGGAACCCTCATAACTCTCCAAACAATATATGTTATTTACATAATGTGTATAGCAAATACTATGAGAAATATTTTGATTTTAGCAACAACATAATGGCGGTAAATTGTATTGAAACAGATATACAAGACCGTGCGAATGGAATGGACTCAATATAACGGGGTCGGTTCAGGGGAAACCCTGTTCAAAAAATATTCAGTGAATTGCTGGAAAGCCGAGTGTGTTTAGTGGCATTTAGTACGAAAAAACAAAAGGAGGTGATATCGTGCAAGAAGTATGGAAAGATATCACGGGTATGAGGGATACTATTAAATCAGCAACTTAGGCAGAGTAAAAAGTTTGAGCAGAAAGACTTATAAGTCAAGTGGTGAGTTCCATAGAACCAAGAAAGAGCGGATAAAAGTTCCTAAAACAACCAAGGACGGATATAACGCCGTGACATTAAGTGTCAATTGCAAAGATAAAACGTTCTCCGTACACTCATTAGTTGCCGATGCGTTTATTACAAAGCCTGACTCAAAAGAGCCATTGGAAATAAACCATATAGACACCAATAGAAAGAACAATCGCGCAGACAATCTTGAATGGGTTACACACAAAAAGAACGTCGCACATAGCGCAGCACTTGGGAATTATAATGTTCACAGCGGCGAAAAAAAATGGCAGATGCGTTCCTGTAACTGTATGCACTATGGATGGTGATGAAGTTAAATCGTTTAGCTATTTGGCTCAATGCGCAGAATGGCTAAAGGGAAACACCGAAATACGCTCCAATAATATTCAACAGATCGCCTCTCACATAAAGCAAAGAGGCAAAAAAAGGACTCCCGTGCTATGGGTATAGATACAAATTTAACTAAACACATACGCTAATCAGCAGCCAAGCCAAGCGAATCCGGTAAAAGTAGCTTGGTGGGTTCAACGACTAACCCTTGAGGATGGAAACCAATAATAGGGACACGAGTGCTGAACGCGGCAAATATAGTTTGCCCGCTATTACTTGCGATGATAGTGCCTAACGTTAAACGAGGGCGAAGATATAGTCTGACACTCCGCTGAAAAGCGGAGAGGCCTCGGATAAAGAGCCGGGGATATAACATATGTCGATTCGGATTTTATGTTGGTTACAAATCAAAAGGAAATAGTACAATGCGCAAAAACCTGCTATTTAAATTATCCTTCTATCGTAAACAACCTTAAGGAGAGTAGTATAACATATAACAACAGCAAGACAGATTACGCCAATATGGATAATAAATTTTCAGGTTCTCAAATGGGTATAGGGTGGTCGTCTAATCTTGCCCAACTTGCAATGACATATTATTGGACGGAATTGGCTCAAGAAGAACCTAACAGCGAGTTGTTGCAACAATATTATGATAACTTTGTAATATTAAGTGTTCTTGCCCAATTAGTAATCGACAGTTGTAAGAGGTCTTACGAAATAGATGGCGAAGATGAAATAAAACGTATAAGTAAGCTACCGTGTATGACTCTAACCAAGACAGTCGAAACAGATGACGGGAGGCTTAAAAACGTAAGATGTGATTTCCCCGAGTTTATGAAGTACACAAGAGAAGTCAAGCGCACCAAAAATGGGAAAGAATTGCCTACAGACGTTATAAACAAGAATAAGAATAAACTTTATGATCGGATTAATTATTATCTGCAATGTCCTATGAATTGGTTGCAAGACTGGCTTGACAAGATTCAGAATACGTCGTCCACCAATACAGTACCAACTCGAAATTTCTTTATAAAAATGCAGGGGAAAGCTAATGATAGGCAGATGAGCAAAATAAGGAAATTGGTTGAATTATATGATAGTTATATAAAGTATTATGCGATGACCTCTCAAAGGGGAGATAGTGCGTATTATTGTATGATTCATATTTCAAAAGAGATTTTGGATAAACTGTGTAAAATAAAGATTGGAAACGCAATTACGATAAACAGACTTATTGAGACGGCGTTAGGTTTAGAGGTAAATAATAATAAATCCTTGTTCTATAAAGACGCCAAAAGATACACAGGCAAGATGTTGAATTTACTATATAGAATGGATAAAAATAGATTCCTAAACAACTTTATTTGTGGAAATTGAACAAATTTTGCGGAGTAGAATTTTAATAAACCCCATAACACAGGGCTTTGTGGGGCGTAAAATGTAGTTCTATAATGGGGGAGAGTAGATTTTGGTCTGCTCTCTTTTGTTTTTGCAAAAAACAACGCTCCTTGCGAGCAGTATTCAAGGGAGATTTTTCGGAGCTGTTTCACCCTTACAAGACAAAAAAAAAGAAAAGCTCGATGCCGAAAGGCAAATTTATTTAAAGGAATGATCATTATAATACCAATTACGAAAAAAGAAGCACAAACACTCAATAAGGAGTACAAGGTTCCATTTCACGATTATGGAATTTCTTCCACGAGAACAAAGCACAAGAGGTTCTTTTTGTCTGTTACAAGAACAAATGTGGATGCCTTGAATAAAGTTCGCGGCATAGCCCCTTACAGAAAACAATATAAAAAGGGCAAGAAAGTTGGTGCTTAATTGTTTGACTTAAAGAAACGTGATGGAGAAAACGAGGAAAAATATATTTTTAGACTCGGACAAGCAAAAGATTCTGGATTGATAGATATGGATTGGACTGAACTTGCTGATATTATCAATAAAGAGTGTCGCAATGACGAGTCGGAATACAGAACTGAGGCGGCATACCGAAAGCCGTATTCCGATGCCAAAAGGTATTACGAAGCCGGAGTCTTTGGAGATTACAAAGATAACGACGCTTATCTTGAGGAATTACAGAGACAAAAACAGGAGATACAGAAAGAAAAGAGGAAACTTTTTGATGAGAGGCTTGATATTAATCGCGCCTTGCGTCAGGAAGCACGACTTGAAACAACCATTGAAAAAATAGAGGGTATGTTAGCTGATATTGGAAATAAGAGATATATTTCATATTCCCCTATAACTGTCGAAAGCAACAATGATATGGTTGTTATGCTTTCGGATTTACATATTGGTGCAACATATTACAACTTTGACGGAGTTTACGATTCCTCCATTGCCAAAGAAAGATTAGAACAGTATTTGGCAGAAGTTGTCGGGATACAGAAGTGCCACAACGCTGAGAGTTGCACGGTTGTGATGTGTGGGGATATAATCAGTGGAAACATGCACAAGACAATTTCTGTCACAAATAAAGAAAACGTCATTGAGCAAGTAAAGTTGGCATGTGAATACATATCCGACTTTATATATGAACTCGGCAAACATTTTAATAAGGTAACAGTAAGGGGTGTTGCGGGCAATCACAGTCGAATTGAAACCAAAGAAGATGCGTTGCTTGGAGAGCGCCTTGACACACTTATATTGTGGTTCGTTAAAAAATTGTTGAAAAATGCAAAAAACATTGCTGTGGAAGATATAAACATAGATGATACTTTTACTGCATTTTCTCTGAGGGGTATTATATATTTCGCCGTTCACGGAGATTTTGACTCAACTAATACAAATTCTGTTGCCAAGCTTATTTTATGGGCGAAGATGACCCCTTATTGTATTTTGTGTGGACACAAACACTATCCGTCAATGACGGAGGTGTCCGGCGTAAAGGTTGTGCAATCGGGTTCTCTTGGTGGCTCAGGGGATGAGTTTACACGTCAAAAGCGCCTAACAGGTGAGCCATCTCAGACCGTATTAGTTGTTGATGATAGCGGCATAAAGTGTTGTTATCCCATAGTTTTAAGATGATTTTATAATTGAAAGAGGTATTTATTTTATGAAAAATCAAGATTTAGAGTTTGAATACATAGAAGATTTTGTTGATCATGTAATGGATAGATTTGATGATGACGATGATTTGTTCATAACCGTAATCTCCAAATTCAACAATATGAGAGATATAATTAAGGATTTGATGTCCTGTTGCGAAGATATAAACTTCGACCGTATAGATATATCCGATCCGGAGTTCGGCGGGTACAAAAACGAGTACTGCCTCAGCTTATGGATGGACGATGGCGTGATAAACATAGATTGCCTTCCGCTGAAAATGGACGGCGATTACATTTCCCCTTGCGGCGACATCATATACCTTTTTGATGATTCGTCGTCTAAGATTATACCATTGTGTGATAGCGGAGATTTGTATTATGTAAACATCTCGGACGAAGATGATATTCAGTGTGATTGTTGCCAAGACAACGACTGTGTTTGTAGTGATAGAGCCACGGTAGATTATTCCAAAGACGAGGATGGCGACCTACACGGCTTTACGGCAAGCAAAACCACCGCAAATTCATATTATAGCTTTAGCTATTATACTCCCGACACTATAAATAAAGACGATATTCATACTATGCTTAAAAATATCGGATTCTAAAGAATCTTAAATTTTGAGAGCCGTAACCCACAATAGACGAAAACTTAAAGAGAATAATATATCGAGGGTGTTATATGTGGGTGTTGGAGGTTTTCATAGAGAACAATTATGATATAGAAAACAAAAACCTCGCCGAAAGCATTCAGTAAAAGAATGGTGGTTAGGGCGTGCCGCCCTTGTTTTGCGAGGCAACAAGGACTATATACGGAATTTTATTGCCGTAAAGGGTGAGCCCAAATTAAACGCAAACAGAGTGTGTCGGTTATTTTACTCTATCCGACTAACAAACGGAGTCTTACACTGCGGGTTTTCGAGGAGCCCTATAAACCTCAGTCGCTCGTACACATTGGCGGTTTGCAGTTCTCATTTTTTTTATTTCCTTTTTTTTGAGGGGCGGCGAAGGTGCCGCCCAACTTATGCCGAAGTAGCTCAGTTGGATAGAGCAAACTTATTTTAAGGGTTGTGCGTGGGTTCGACTCCCGCCTTTGGCAAAAACATAAGAACAGTTGCGTACTTGTATAAACGCAGTTGTAAGATAAATGGCAGGGGTTACTACCTCTGCCATTTTTAATATAGTTGAAAGAAGGTGGCTTAAGGTGGCAAGCACATCTAAAAAAGATAAAATAATTGAAAACATGAATGCGTCTCCTATGATTGATATTAATGTTAATATCCATATACCGAGATCGGCTGAACCGTTCGATGAGAAAAAACACAGCTTTAAGTGTTCCTGTTGTGGCAAGGGGTATAGCAAGCAAAATGGTTATTTTCAAAAAAGCAACGATGTCCTGTTCCAGAGCAACGGTGGGTACTTGCCATGGTGTAAAAGTTGTACTGATTCATATGTAAACCAAGTGGTGGCGCTTTATAGCAACAATGAAGAGCTTGCAATGAAAGATTTTTGTCAGAGGGCTGGTTGGAATTATGATGTAAACGCTCTCGTGGCATCAATGGAAACATATAGTGGGCATCGCGACAGAACTCGAATCTCGCATTACGCTGCCAAGAAGAATTTGAACTGTAATGGGCGCAAAACGTGGATTGATACTGTAAAGCATAACTATTTACAGAAAGAGGCAGAAGTTATAACCACAAGAGAACAAACCAAAGCCGAAGAGGTCAACGTAAAAGGCAGTTCTGTGGATAGGTGGGGATTGGGGTTCACCGGAATGGATTACAAAAATCTCGATGAGCATTATTTTATGCTCAAAAAAAACAATCCCAACGCAGACAATAACCAAGAGATTTTCATAAAAGCACTTTGCAATATCAATATGCTTATGGTGAGAGCCTTACAAGCAGGTGATTCCAAAGAGTATGCATCTTTGGTAAAAGATTATTCAAGTACATTCAAGCAGGCGGGACTTAGAACAATCGAAGAGAAAGACAACAGTAACAACGAAACGGTTGGTGTTACCCTCGCTACGATATCTCAGTACACTCCAGAGGAATTTTATAAAGATAAAACCTTGTACTCGGACAATGATGGGCTTGGTGATTACTATGACAGGCACATCCTTCGGCCAATGAAAAATTTGATGCACGATGAGGATGTGCGGGATAAAGAATTCTTTGTTCCGGATGGTGATATAGATGAAGACGACTGATTATCCTGCGGACAAAAACCAATCAGAATTATACAAATCATTTCCATCTACACATTTTTTAAGCAATCAAAATAATGTTTTAAATATGATGGCGTGGTGTACATTTTGGCGGAGAAATCTACATTTGTTCGCAAGAGATTATTTAAAGCTATCCCTTTATCCTTACCAGCAAATAGCACTTTATGAAATGGGAATATCAAATTTCATTTGTATGATAGCCAGTCGAAACGATGCTAAGTCGTTTATGATAGCCCTATATGCTTGCTGTCGTTGTATTCTGTACCCCGGCACAATCTTTGTCATTGGGTCAGCAACAAAAGGACAGAGCAAGCTTATGGTTAGCGCAAAGATTCAAGACGAATTAATGCAGTGGTCGCAACCTCTGGCCGCCGAAATCAGTGACATTAGCACAAGCGCAAACGATACATTTGTTAAGTTTAGAAATACATCTAAAATAATTGTTTATACTGCCAACGATAACGCCCGAGGTAATAGGAGCCATGCAAGTTGTCGTGAGGAGTTCCGTCAAATAAACAAAAAGATTGAAGACTCTGTTATATCCCCATTTCAGACCGTACGAAACAGACCTTATATGCAAAAAAAAATAGGAGACAAATTGTACGGAGACATTCCTGTGCTACAAGAAGACCCCGTGGATATTTATATTTCCAGCAGTTGGATAGATGATGGTAATTGGATGTGGGGAATTGTAGATCAGGCATTTAACGGGATGCTAAAAAAAGACGGGTCGGTTTTGCTTACGTTTGATGAGAGTATAACTCTAAAACATCACTTAAAAACAATGAAACAAATGATACGACAAAAGAAAAAGTTAGACCCTGTTACATGGAAAACCGAAATTTTAAACTTAAAGGTAAAGGATTCTATGTCATCATACTTTACATACTCTATGCTTATGAGCAGGCAGATACTAAAGCACGTATTTTATCCAAGACGTGCCGAAGACTTTAGAATAGGGAAAAAGAATAAGTATGCAATTCCAAAGCTTGATAATGAAATTAGAGTTGTTGCCAACGACATAGCTTTTGTAGCAGGGAGTCAAAATGACAACTCTGTTTACTCATGTATTAGAGCGATACCCGAATCTACCACATACGGGGTTGACAACAATGCGGTGGAGGTAAAGCAGGGATATAGGAGACAGTATTCGTATATGGAATCAAATCAGATTGGCGATACAACCCTGCAAGCAATCAGAATCAGACAACTGTTTGAAGATTTCGGTGGAGATTATATCGTACTTGACTGTCGAAACGGTGGTCTACAAATTCTGTATAGTCTTCAAAAGGTGTTGTATGATGAAGACCGCGGAGTCGAATACCCTCCGTTAAAATGCATGAACAATGACGATTATGCGAGAGTGTGCCTTGATCCCAATGCTCCCGCTTGTATCTTTGCGATTAACGCAACTCAAAACCTGAATAGTGATATTGCTATTGGATTCCGAAAAAATCTTGTAGAAAAAAAGATAGATTTCTTAGTAAGTTATAATACTGCAAAGGAAGAAATCTTATCTAATAGCGCAGACTATAGTAATGAACCAGACCCTGCTGTTCAAGTTGAGTACGAAAGGCCGTTTTTGGAAACCCAATCAATGATAAGTGAATGTGCAGAACTTCAATATGAAAAGATGCCACAGACGGGAGTTATAAAAATACATGAGCAAAGTAGTAATCGGAAGGATAGATATACTGCCTGCTCCTATGGTTCATATTTTATAGACAAGTTAGAGCTTGATATGATTGGCAGTTCGAATGAATACGAGTATTGTTGCTTAGTCAATTAATCCTAATATGACTAAATTAAACATTATAATGACTAATTTACAATGAAGGGTGGTGAATAATATGCAGGAAGAAGACAAAAACAAAGAGTACGAGTTTAACTCATACAATTCCAGATATATATCAGATTATTGTTTCGGGTTTGATATTTTCAGTATGTATTCGGCCGAGGATATATCTGATATGATAAGCAACCCTATGATACATAATCAAGAACTGAGAAAACTATCTAATCGTCTGTATTCATCTAATGGACTTTTAACCCAGTGTATAGATTATTGCACCGCACTTCCCACTCTTGACTACTGCGTAATTCCAAAAGGCAGAAATAATAGCAAGCGGGAAACAAACAAGAACCTTATGGAGTCGGCTCTGAGGAATATTCGACACAAGGAGATAGTCAGGGATGCTTTGTTTAAGGATATGACAGACGGCATCGCCTTTTATTATTGTGTATTCAACACACACAAGGATAACACAAAAACAATGTCTGACTATGACGTAGAAAATATTTTGGAAATTAATAATATTGGAACAAATATGTCAGTGATACCATTGCCAACAAATTACACCAAAATAGTGGGACGTAAAAACTCATCTTACGTTATTGCTTTTAATTTAAGATATTTTGAGGGATTAACAGAAACGGAGCTGTTTCGCAAATTGAGGTTGTATCCCGAAGAAATTCGAAGGGGCTGGGCGAAATATGCGAAGGTCAGCACCGATGGTAAGCCGTGGCTCGTACTTGATAACAAAAAAACTATTGTGTCAAAAGTAAGAAGTAAGTTGGAAGAACCGTGGGGTAGACCTTTATGCTTGGCTGCAATAAAGAATATATTATATGCTTCTTATTTTCAGGACACTTGCAGGGGGACTTTGGATGAAATAAACAATCGAATCGTTTATCAGACGTTCCCTGAAGGTGAGAGAAAGGGCGTATGTGCACTAACCTCTAACCAGCAACAAGAACAACATAAAAAAGTGAAAGATGCGGTTTTGACTAAAAATCAAAGGAATTCAACATCATTTTTCTCTGTTGCGGCTGGGACAAAAATAGGGCAGCTCGAAGCTGATACTTCTTTATTAGATGAAAAGAACAGTTCTTACATACAAGACCAAATAGGACTTGATTTGGGGTTTATGGCGAATCTATTGTCGGGTAATAAATCGGGCAACTACGCGGCGCAACAGAACAACCTACAGTTGTTACTGTCAGAAGTGTTGATGTGGTTAGAACCCATAACGGAAGAATTGGTAAAGGTTATCAATGAGAATATAATCAAGGATAAAAATAACCCGTGTGGTTTGTATTATATGCCTTGCAGTTATATTACAAGAAAAGACTTCACTTCACAGATGAAAGAGTTGTACTTACAAGGTAAGGGGTCTTTGAGAGCATGGATCTCATCAACGGGATTCAATGCGGACGCATATATTCAGCTAATGGATATGGAACTTGACGAAGGGTTTGATGATAAGTATAAGCCGCACCCGACATCGTATACGCTGTCGAGCAAGGACGGAGATTTTGATTTTTGTAGAAATACGGGTAGACCCGATTGTGAAAACCCAACATCCTCTTCCACTATTACAAGCAAGCAAAACGATGCCAACAATATGCCAAGTCCGAGCGATTTAAAGTAAACAAACAAATTATTAGAGGAATCCTCGTAACGAGGTTCCTTTTTATATGTATAAATTTTTAAAGGAGGATAAGTAGATGGCTTTATTTGAATTATCAAGTAAAAAATACAAAAATGGCAGACGCCCGTTTGTTGCGGCCCTTTACGAATTACAACCTCCGGAGTGTGTGGTCGATGATGTAGGAACAAAATTCAATAAAAACGGTATAACCTTTCTTGAAGAATACGCATCCAAGCAATTAGACAGCATTAAAGACATGAGTGTTACGGTTGCTTTTCTGGACGAGGAAAGGACTCTGATTAGCGACCATGGGAATACAGGGACGGAAGATGGATTACCCGTGTTTGAAAACTCAACGGCCGTTGGGCATTTTACAAGAGGGTATATAGATGATGTTGAAATAGACGGAGAACGAAAGAGGTGTGTCGTCGGCGAGGGACTATTAGATGAGATGCGCTATAAGCCTTTTATTGAAACCCTCGAGACGGAACTCAGTAATGGGAAATCCGTTAATGGTAGCATCGAAATCTATCGCTCCGAGGGGAACGACGGGATTGTCTATAAAAAGGGGTGGTTGCCAGAGGGGCGAATCCCCACTGAGTATGTACATTCCGGGTGGGCGATGGTTCTTAATCCGGCAGATGTAAATTCTACATTATTGGAACTTAATTCCAAAAAACAAAACAAGGAGGAAAACATAATGGACGAAAAAACCATGAGGGATGTAATCGTCAATGCTATAAACGAAACAAATAGCAAAAACGAGGAACTCGCAAACAAAATTCAAGAGTTGAATAACGCAATTGAAGAAAAGGATGATAAAATTGCGGAACTCACCAAGAACGCAGACGACAAGAAGGACGAAGATAAGAATAAAGACACCAAGATTCAGGAGCTAAATAATAAAGTTGCTGAGTTGGAGTCTAAGTTGAATGATTGCAAAAAAGCAGAACAGAATTCAAGGCTTGATAAGGCTCTTGAAGTATTTTCTGAAGATGAGCAGAAATTTGCAGAGAGTGAAATCAGCTCGTTTAGGGAAGATCCTCTCAGTGGCAACGTAGAGGCAATTGTCGGTAAGATTTACAGCGGAATAGGACAGGCTGCGAAAGAGTCTGCTCAGAAAATTGCTGAACAAAATTCTGCTAATAATGATTCAGAGCTTGACATTTTTTCAGAAATTAATTCTGTCGAAGATGACAATGATGACGTAAGTATTTTTTAAAAATAGGAGGAAAAATATATGGCTATTAAATTTTCTACAATAGGTCAAATAGAACATGGAGAGTACCCGTTTGAGCCGGCTGTTGCAAGTGCTGATACGTTCAACGGTGCTTTTGGTGCAGTTACAGACGGAAAGTTCTCGGTTGCGGCTGATGCAACAAAGGCAATTATGATTATTGAGGTTGGAGATAACGCTAACCTTGATACATATCCCATATCTAAGGGGTCGGAGTTGAGAGTTATCGACCTTACAAAGCTGAACGGCAAGACAATGGAGATATACGGAAACGAACTTCCCGATGGTGTTGTTAAGGGCGACAAGCTCAAGTCGGACGCTACGGGCGCGCTTGTGAAAGGTGCTACTGCGGCTCCGTATTACGAAGTAACAAAGGTTATCCCAAATGTTAAGGGAGTAGAAGTGACCGTCGTTTCTGTTGCCGCTACAAGCACAGAGACGGGCGACAACAATTAAATTAGGAGGTAATAAACATGTCTTATACATTTGAACTTAGTAACGAAGTAAAAGATGCCAATCTTACAGCAAATAAGATTCAGGCAAAATCCCCTGTTGTTGAAGTATTCTCGGCAATGGTAAAAGGGGAAGATCTTGCACCCTATGGCAAAAAGGCTGATAAGTCAGCTAAATACATAATGGGCTTAGGCAGCAGGGCGAGCATGGGTGATACCACTGCGAAAGCTGAACTTAACACAATCAGACGTTTCGCGATGGAGCCTGTTCTGATGAAAGAGATTAAACTCTTGAGCATATTTGGCAACTACAAGCAGATTGGTTATAACGAAACCGCCGAGGTAGAGATTCCTGTATATGCAAATGTTGACGCAAGGATTCAGGCGGCTGGACAGGACGTAAAGTTCCCCGTAATCAGAAAAGAAAGAAAGGGTATCACAACTACCACCATTTCGGGCGGCCATGCCGTAGACTACAGAAAAGCTGCTCTTGGAAACATGCAGGAAGAAAACGAGCTGATGGAACAGGTTCGCATAGACATCAGAAATAAAGCGGCGAGATATGTTGTTGTAACAATATATAATGCGATAAAAAATGCGGCCGGTGTAAAATATTTCTTTGAAGGTGCTGGTCTTACAAAAACGGGGCTGGATGAAGTTCTGACAAAGGTTCGCCGTTGGGGTAAAACCACTTTCGCCGGCGATTATGCACTTGTTAGTCAGGTGAATGGCTTTATGGGTTATCAAGGTGTGACCCCAACAATAAATGGTATCCCCGATAAGATTATGGAGGAAATTCATAATACGGGTTTAATCGGAATGTATAACGGTGCTGTTGTGACAGAGATTCCTAACCCGTATGATGTTTCTGCTATGAATTCCGCAGGAGATAACTTTGCAACTGTTTTGGATGCGGGACTTGGATTTGTAATACCTGTTGGCTCACAGTCGCCCATATATACTATCGCAAGGGGTGGTCTTACATCTTGCCACGGTCTTGATGTGACAACGGGAACAGAAATGACGCGTTTTGATCTTGAGGTGGGCGCACTTGTCGCCCCGGGCCAAGAATATCGCATCGGCTTGATTCACGATACCAATCTTGACGCTCTTGCAGACTAATAAACAGACTACTATAACGGGGCGGCAACACCGCCCCGTTAAAAAGGACAATTTTATGGAACAAGACTTTTTCTATTGCTATTCCAATAGGTTGTATCATTTTCTGACTTCTATGAGGTTTAGTTATGAAACGGTTGGAGTGCATAGTGGAACACATAAAAAGTATTGGGTGTACAAAAAATCTTTGAATTTAGACTCAGCGATAGAACTGTATAACTCAATTAAATATACGTATAATTGATATTTCAAAATAGTTGATAGGAGTTTTTATATATGGATGAAAAAAACGTTAAAGAAACACAAGTAAAACTTGATGAACGGGTTGTTGTAAGAAGTATTGCGCCGTGGGTTACGGGTGCGAAAAGGATTCTCACCGTTGGCGACATCCAAATCCAGCCGAATGGGTTTACCAGCATTACACGAGAAGAAATTATCGCACAAGGTCAAAGTGGAAACAGGCTTCTGACGGGAATTAACGGAGATGGGAACCATGCCACTTGGTACATAGACGATGAATACACAAGGAAAGAACTGGATTTTGACACTGCGACTTCGGCACAGAACGTCGTTTCAAATGACATCGTGAAGAAAGCCTTCGCTATCAAAACAGACAGAGCTTTTGAGAAGTTCATCACCGAAAACTTTGTAACAAGAGCTGAGAAGGCATTTCTTTTATCGGCATCGAAGTCTTTAAAGATAATTGACTCGACGCCATATCCTCGAATCGCATTTTGTGAGCAATATGCCGGAATCAAGCTGTAAGGAAGGACTATGCTATGGCTACACAATTTTCAGAGGTTATAAAAAGTTTTCATTCAACCTTTGCGGATAAAATAGAGATTCCCGATTCTTTAGAGCTGATGTGGCTCAAGAAGAGTGTGGCGGCATACGGAGTTGAGATAGCTCCGATAGAATATGACGAGGTATTGGCTGAATTTTCAACCGACTTAAACCAATATACCATTGATACCTTAGGGTTTATGATGAAAGTCATGTATTTGGAACGTCACTATAGCAAGGTCAATAAAATCGCCTCTATCGTTGGTAAAGATTTGAGTATAAACGGTCAGGGCAATTTGTCAAAATACGCGGAAGATGAACTTGCCAAAACACAGGCCGCTTTAGAAGATAGGTTATCTAACCTAAAACCAACCGCTTATAATTAGGGGGTGCTATATGAAAGAATGGTACCTTATGGATAATTATAAGCCCATCGCTACATCAACATATGAGAGTGATGCTATTTTTGAGTTCGCTCAAAGCAATTTTCTCGACGTGTTAGATACAGCTTATGCCGAGACGGTTTCGTTATGCAATCAAGACTTGTCTCAGGGCAAAGATGTGCGTTGCGTTATTCAAGGAAATTCAGCAGATACATATCTAAAATCTATGGAGCGCATTGGTCTATTCCCGATAGGGGTAGTTAAGGCTGGGATGTATGTCTTATATGATGACAGATATTGGTTGATTACAGGCTATCCAAGCAGCAATAAAGTTTATGACAAGGCGACAATGAAACTTTGCCAGTATAAACTTAGATGGCAAAGACCCGATGGCTCTGTCATTGAACGGTGGGCAAACATACAGTCAAGTTCAAAGTATGACGACGGATTAAAAGAGAGCGAGAATATGACTTTAACATCTGACAGCCTTATGCTTTTACTCCCAAACGATGACGAAAGTTTGACTCTGGATGGGAAACGTGTGTTTATCGACAAAAAGGCTGTTCCCGACAAGGTTTATCTTGTAAGCCGTGCGGACAGTATCCTCTATGATTATGGAGATAAGCACGGCGGCATATTCTGTTTTATTACAGAAAAGACGGAAAAAGTAAAGGCGACAGACAGGCAAGATTTAAGGCTGTGTGATTATATCGCCCACACAACTTCTGAGGGAGATGATAAACCCTCAACCAGAAGCGTTTTGGGAAAAATAATGGGGAACAAGACTCTTAAACTTGGATATACTCGTTCTTATAACGCAGAGCTGAAAGATGATAATGGTAAAGAGGTCGATTGGTGCGATGAGTACCGTTGGAGTATAGAAAGTGAGATAGATGTCGTTTCGGCAACAAACAAAAACAAAATTACTCTTAGAGTCGAAGACCCATTGTCTGTCGGTGATAAATTTAGACTGTGCTTGTTGCATGGTGACGTTTTGTTGGATGAGCTGGTTATTTCTGTAGCCAACACGTTTTAGGAGGTAGCCGATGGCAAACAGTACAATTATAAATGATTTAAAACAGGCTGTTATCAGAGAAATTGTAAATGATGAGAATTTCTATTACGCTATTGACAGTCCTAAAATATCGTCGATCGAAGACAGAGATAAACTCACCGAATACAATATATTTTCATATAATCAAAACCCCGAAATAATCACAGACGCTTTAACATTTCTTACATTGCAAGTACACATCCCCAAAACGTATGACAGAAATAACACGTGGGTTGTACCAAGGCTTGAGATATGGATATATTCACACACGAAACATATGAAGGTTGACAACGTACCCAAGATTACCGCCAACCGAAATGACTACATTGCTATATTGCTTGACAAAAAGTTTAATGGCAGAGAAACACTCGGCGGCAATAAAAACGATAAGTATAATCTTCATATGTTTGGAAGAATGGATCTCGTACATAATGTTGAGGGAGCGTTTTCAAAAACGTTTTTATACAGACAGCTCATATTTGAGCTAAAAGACCTAAATAGATCGATGTGTTCGGAGTAGGTGAAGTATGTTTGGAGGATTTTTAAATAGAATTTCATCTGCCTTTACCACCAAAATCATTTCGTCTTTAGATAATATTTTAGTCGGGCTAAGAACAATAAGCGAAAACTTTTCGGCTTTAATGAAGTTCTTGATGGATACTCACGAAGAACCCGAAGCTCTCGTTTGCGATTATGAAAATAATGACGAGGAAAAGATTTATAGTGGGTTTAGTGTAAGAATAAATGATTACATAACCATTAGACAGCCGTCTGTTGATGAGATAATAAAATATGGTGCAAATCAGTATTATGGAATGGTTTATACATTATGTTCTGTAGGGGCTGATTTAAAGTGGCAGTTGGACGATATGGGTAAAGATTATATGGAAGTCGATGACTTTGAGTTGTTTTACTCGGTATTGGCGCGAGGGTTTAACGTGGACAAGACTAAGATTCTGTTTGGAAACAAAATAGACTTTTCACAAATGCAAGTTATGTATAATAAAGAAATAGATGCCCCGGTTATGATTCAGCTACTTGACAACGGGGAGCTTATTCAAATTGATAAATATACGTATTCGTGCATAGTCGGAACTCTAAGAAAATTTCATCGACTAAAAAGAAATGATGAAACACCGGGAAACGAAGCCACTAAGCAGATATTAATTGAGGATGCAAGAGAAGAATATGAGCAAAACATTTGCAAACCGCAAAAGCCGTATTTGCTCCCGCTGATATCTACTCTCGTCACTTCTTTTGGTGGAAACAGAGATGCTGTTTTATCCTTGAACATATACGCTTTTGTTGATGCCGTTGCACGTTTGGGTAAGATAAAGAACGCTGACTTGCTATTATCAAGTGGTTATTCCGGGTTTGGAATAGATTTAAAGAAAATCAATAAGGAAGAAACAAATTGGATGGGGAGCCTTGAATGAGGTTCTTTTTTTTTATAAATTTAGGAGGATATAATTATGGCTATTAATGTTAATGAACTTATTCTGGATAAGGTTCGCAGCCTTATCTTTACAGACCTTGACGATGGCTCTGTCATTGGTCGTCTGACAAAGCTTGAAGATCCGTCGTTGCAAACGGCGGCAGAAGCTGAGGAAATCACGGACGCGCAGGGAGCACTTATTACCAAGCTTTTCAGAGCTAAAACAGGTAGGTTTGAGGCGACAAACTCATTGTTTAGCACCGATCTGCTTGCACAGCAGTACGGAACCGAGAAGGAAGTTGCTTCCAACACAAAAAAGATTATGGTACCGTGTGAGGAAACGCTTGAGATCGCGGGTGGCAAAATTACTCTTTCGCACAAACCGGCAAATGACATAAAGTATATCTACAAGTTGGAAAACAACGCTCTCGCAACAAAATACACATTGGCGGCGGGTGCTGTATCGGCAACGGAATTTACTATCAGCGAGTCTGAGATAACAACTCCGACAGATGTTACAGGCAAAATTTACGTTGAATACGAATACGAGTCGGAAGAAGCTGTTAAAGTTGCGAACGATGCTGATAAATTCCCGACCGCAGTGGGTGTCAAGATATTCGCTCTATTCAGAGACCCGTGTAACGAAAATCTGAAATACGCCGGTAGCATTGTTTCTAAGAGAGGTAAGATTGACGCATCGTCTATCGACACCGCTCTTACATCAACGGGTAAACACAGCTTTGCTGTTGACTTTATGAAAGAATACTGCTCGGATGACGAGAACCTCTTTAACGTAATTTTGGCTAAATAGGTAGCTGAACATAATACGTGTGGGAACGAGGACGTTCCCACACGGCAAGCTTAGGGAGGTTTATATGGCTGAAAAAATCAATCATTGGTGTATCATCTGCGGCAGGGGGTATCACGCTTGTGATGCCTGCGATGAAGTCAAAACGTTTATTCCGTGGAGGCGGCTTGCTGATTCGCCTGAACATTATCAGGTATATCTTATTGTGAGAGACTATGGGGCAAAACTGATTTCAAAATCAGAAGCTAAAAATATGCTCAACAACATTGATATTTCTGATATGAGTTCGTTTAAAGACGGCGTAAGAAATATTCTGGCAGAAATTCTGAGAGAGGACCCTGTTTCTAAGAGGGTTAATAGAAGAGCTTTGCCGTTAAATACGGATGTCGAATCTATTTCTGATGATACGGACAAACAATAGTTTTATGAATAGTAATATTTTAAATTTTCAAGGGGATATTCTATTCATTTTATAGTCTATCCCCTATTTTTACTTTTTAGTTGAAAGGATGTCTTAAAGATTAAAGTTTTAAGCGAAATGACAGGAAAAATGTACGAAGCCGAAGATGTTGTTTGGTACGGGAACGCATTACAGGCCGCGCAGTATAAACTATGGGGTGCTACCCCTGTTGATATTGATGTTTCAAAGGAAACGAAAAAATGGATATTTGCTTTTACAAAGGAAGACCACAAGAAATACATAGGTCGCTGGAACGACCGAAGAGAAAGCAAATAATTTCTGATATATTGAGCGTTCCGTTCCGCTTTTATCGCTTGCCGTGCGGCGATATATAAATAGCCGGCTTGAAACTACTTTTTACCCACAGGCACGATGTAAAAAATATTAAGGAGGTTGGTTATGGCTCAAAATGCAGGGAAGTTGTTCGAGGCGGACATAAAGGCGAGTATCCCCGCTCATTGTTGGTATTACAGATTAAGAGATAACGCATCTTCCTTTGCGGGCGGCAAAAACACTCGTTTTGCAAGCAGTAATATCTGCGACTGTTTAATATTTGATGACAACTCAATGACATTATTCCTTATCGAATGCAAGAGTACGAAGGGAACTTCTGTTCCTTTGAGTATGATACGTGAGAATCAAATAAACGGTCTGTTGGATGCAGCCCGTCATTGCTTGGTCGCGGGGCTGCTTGTGAACTACAGGAATGAGAACAATGATACGTTTTTTATTAAAATTAAAGACTTCGTTTGCATGGTTAGTAGTCTAAACAAAAAGTCATTTAACCCAAAAGACTTGGTAGAAAACGGTGGAATCAGGATTGAAAGCAGTAAAAAGCGTACGCGACATACATATAATTTAGAAAAGTTTATTAAGGAGATTAAAAATGTGTAACGAAAACAATATTCGTACTCTTGAATGGGATTCGGATAATGGTGAAGATATATATGTTGCAAAACAGGATATTATCAGTATTTTGAAGCAACACAAGGTATCAATTTCAAAGGTTAGATACCTATTTAATAAAATTTTAGATGAAATTGAGGATAGGAATCCTATTACTTTTTAAATTTTACAAGACTAATTGAAAAACGGAGGAATTATTATGATTACAATTATAAGATGGTGGATTTACAAGGCGAAGGTTATTAAGTTAAAGTTGGGATTGATTACTATTGCTGAAGACTTTATGAAAAGGTTTACGGATAAAAAAAGTGAAGTTTACAAGACATTTGCCGATGAGTTGGTAAAAGAAGTCCTCAAAAATAGAAAGCAATATTCTGAGGTTAAAGATGATACAAAATCTTAAAGAACTTGAGTCTATGGTAAACAATTGTATTCTAAAAGCTATGGCCGAAACAAGAGAGGTTCTTTTTGATGTGATTTCGTCAAAGGTGGCAGATTATTATCAAGAAATGGACCCTATGAGTTATGAAAGAACGGGGAGACTCATGGAGTCCTTAACTGCAAGTAACATACTGCTTGTTGATGGCAAGTACTATTTTACTGTAGGCTGGGATGATGATTATCTGACGTTTCAATATCCGGGGAATCCTTCATGGAGTGGAAACATACCCGCAACGGGAGCTGATGTACTTTATTACTTTAATAATAAATCTCACGGTGGAACTGTGCCGGGGTCGCATAGATATTGGGACGAGGCTATGGAAGAAATAAACTCACAATGTGGCTCTGTATTGGAGTTATTTAAGATAAAACTAAAAGAAACAGGGTTGCCAATAAGGTAAACGATTAGTCCTTTAGGGGCTATTTTTTTTGAACGAAAGGAGTGACGGTTGTGGCACAGGAAGATTGGAAGATAGGGCTACTCGGAGGTCTTGACGGAGAGGGAACTCGCGCTCAACTCAACTCCGACATAAAGGCATTGTCAAAGAGTCTGGATAAGCTGAAAATATATGCCAAGTTAGACCCAAGCGATGCCAAACAACTCAGGCAGCAGATAAAGACACTTCGAGTTGAACTTGGAAATGTAACTATCAGCGACGCTGCTATCAATAACTTGGTAAAGAGCGTTAACGACAAGTTGAAGGGAATTAAGTTACCGACAACATCTACACCATCTGTCAAAAATGATGTCTCTGCGTATGATTTAGCTTATAAGGAACTAAAAAAGCTCTATGACTTGAGGATTGAATACGAAAAGCTCGGCAGAAATAAATCTACTGACTATTATTATCCGAAAGCCATAAAAGAGCAAGAGGAAAAATACAAGCAGGCAAGAGCAAAGGCTTCGGAGCCGGATACATACAACTTAGAAAGGCGGCTTGAATTAGAACGAGAAGAACTTGTGCTGATAGATAAACTCGCTCAAACGAAAGAACGCGCCAACAAAAAGACAAGAACGGATATTGATAGTGGGGCATATGATGCTAAGTATTCCGATTTAATTGCAAAGGCAAATCAATGGACAAATGCAAACGGACAAGCTCGTATCAGTTTAGAGAACCTAAACAAGGCGTACCATGATTTTGCAAACGCAAAAGACGGCGATGATAAAATTGCCGCCGCAAAGAAACTTGATTTGGCTATAAATGAAACTACAAATTCTGTCAGGAAGATGAACGCCGAGTATGCCAAAGATAGTAAAATATCTTCTCTGAATCAAAAGGTTCAGGAGTTTTACGATAAAAATACAAAGTCGCACAGAAAATACGGCAATCAACTTAAAAGCATTCTTTCTCAAACTGCAAGTGGGGCAAGCCTTACTAAGGAACAGTTACAAGGACTTGAAACCGAGTTTGTAAAGATAACAAATGCCGCAAGGCAAGGTGGGCAGTTAGGATTGTCTTTCTTTGACAAGATTAAACAAGGCGCGCAATCATTTAGTATGTGGTTTGGGACAACCAACATACTAATGAAGGCACTCAGCATTGGAAAAGATGTTGTTAAGAATATCAAAGAAATCGACTCTGCTATGACTAACCTGTATAAGGTTACAGATGAAACGGATTCGAGATATGACAGATTCCTTGAATCTGTCTCTAAGAAAGCTAAGGAACTTGGTCGCTCTATATCTTCTTTGGTTGAGCAAACAGCCGAATGGGCAAAGCGTGGATATTCTATAGACGACGCCGAGAAATTGGCAGAAACATCGTCTATTTATGCTAATGTTGGTGAGGTAGATGATGCGACGGCTGTCAGTGACATAACCACGGCACTGAAGGCATTTAGTATCGAGGCAAAAAATAGCATTGATGTCGTAGACAAATTAAATGCATTGGGTAATAAATATGCAACAAGTTCAGCAGATTTAGGCGAAGGCTTAAAGAAATCTGCTTCTGCTCTTGCTTTAGCAGGAAACGATATAAATCAATCCCTTGCTATGATTACAGGCGGCACAGAAATAACACAAGATGCTTCTGAAATGGGTAATGCTATTAAAGTATTGTCCATGCGCTTGCGAGGGATGAAAGGTAAGTTAGAAGAACTTGGCGAAGAATCCGAAGGGATTGAGTCAATTTCTAAAATACAGACTCAAATTTTAAATCTTACAAAAGGGTCTGTAAATATATTCAAAGATGATGGTAGCTTTAAGTCTACATATGAAATCATCAAAGGTATAGCTAAAGTTTGGAAGGACATTAGCGAAACAGATCAAGCGGCTTTATTGGAAGTCGTAGCAGGTAGAGTTTACCTGTATGTACAGAAATGTACATATAGAATGAATTTAATTGCAGGTAATGCCTCGATAGGACAATCCTATCTCCTAATTATATAGGAAGAGCCTTGCACCACAATATAGGGGAAACCACTATATGATGGTTTTACAACGCAAGGATTGGCTGTTCATGCAGGGAAGTACCCTAACGTATCCCGTAGACCATACGGTACTTTAGTCGAGGGTAAACCTTCAACGACTATTCCCTCGTAGGGGTTTGAAAATATTGTATTCAATTATAAAATAAAGGTGGAAATCCTAAATATTCAAACCAACAGAAGTAGGGCGCAAATCGCAAATGGCGTGGGTGAAACCCCCTTAAATCGAAAAGGTCACTCCTAACACGTAATGGTGAGGATGAAGAAATAGTCTAATCTTTATAGAAATGTAAGGGAATATATTATTATGCAAAAATACGATATTCATTGGAGGTGATGGTGTTTGAAACGCAACAAATGGAGCTATGATGAGATAAATATAATAAAAAAGAATTACAAAAACTTGTCTGACGAAGAATTACATAAACTCATTCCTCGACATCCTCTGTCTTCTATCTCCACAAAGCGTAAAGATATGGGTTTGACAAGACCTGTATGGAACAAAAAATACTCTTTTATTGACCTAAAAAATGAGATGGATAAAAAGAATTACGCCTTGTTGTCGTCCGAGGCAGATTTTAGTAACGCGGGTTCTATTATGAAGTATAGATGTCCGAAACATCCGCAATGCGTCCAAGAGACAACCCTTGGCAGATTATTAGAGGGTAAGGGGTGTATGTATTGTGGGCGTGAGAGAACAAGAGATGCTGAACTTATATCAACGGAAAGATGTCGAAAAATATGCAGCGAGAGAGGATTTATCTTTGTTGATAACTATGTTGTTGGCAGGTGTATGAATGTGTTTTTCATATGCCCCAAACATAAAAATATTGGAGTCCAAAGAATGACATATCAAAACATGAAAAGAGATGGGTATGGTTGCAAATATTGTCGAAGTAGTCTAACCGCTTGCTCTAATGGCGAAAAGCGAATAAAAGACTTTCTTGAAAGGTTACAAATAAAGTTTATTCAACAGTATAGGTTTGATGATTGCAGAGACCAAAACGTTCTTCCTTTTGACTTCTACTTGCCCAATAGCAAAGTCATAATAGAATTTGATGGAAGACATCATTTTGAGCCTGTGACGTTCAACGGAGTATCACACGAGAGAGCATCTTATTTATATCAAAAAACTGTCGAGCATGACAAAATAAAGGACGATTATTGCAAAATACACGGCATAAAACTTATACGCATTCCATATTGGAATCAGGATGAGATAGATGTCATTTTGCTTGATAACTTTGTAAAGCACAAGATTATAGAAAAAATAGCATAATAATATTTATTCGGGAAGAATTTGCGTTTCTTCTTTTATATATATGAAACAGCGCGGCAACCAAATAGCCGCATTAATTCAGTCGTTCCAGTCGGGGCAGGCTGAAAAGGCATACGCCGATGCCGTAAATTCAGAAGGTTCGGCAATGCAAGAACAAGAGCGTTGGCTCGAGAGCATAGAAGCAAAGACTCAACAATTTGAAGCGTCTTGGCAAAGCTTATCTAATACATTTTTAGATTCCGATATTGTAAAAGATTTTGTAGACTTTGGTACGGGTGCTGTAAATATACTGGAATCAATTATAGATAAAGTCGGCGGACTTAACGCCGTTATTGGTGGCGCGGGTCTGTTTGCAGGAATAAAGGGTATAGGAAGCGTAAAATCTTCGTTACCTGAAATAATGGCAACCATACCTCAAATAAAGGATATTGCATCATCCGCCGATTTAGACGCGGACGGTTTATTTGATGATGGTGCGTTAGACAAATATGTTATGAGTTTGCAAGGGCTTTCTAAGGCGCAAGCGGACACAGCTATGACGGCTGCGGGCTTGGAGGCTGCCCAAAAGCGACAGGTAGTAGCAGCGTTAGAGGCTGCTTCTTCTTCAGCCACCCTGACAACACAACAAATGCTTGAAGCCGTTGCAACCCAGACGGGCAGTGCGGCTGACGCGGAAGCTTTGTTGAGGAAAGCGGGGCTTATAACCGGAAATGAATTAGAGGCTAACTCATTAAAAAAAGTGACGGCAGACGAGATAAAAAAGGCGGTTACGAATGGGACTCTCTCAGCAAGTGACGGACTTGTCATCAAAAGCGCGTTAGGTATTACGGGGGCAAATGCCGGAGAAACAGCTTCCTTCGGACTTTTGACTAAGGCAATTTGGGCAAACATAAAAGCTATGGCGGTGTGGCTGACAACTAATCCCGTGGGTTGGTTGATATTGGCAGCAGGAGCGACGGTAGCGGTTGTTGGCGCTATAGATTTATTTACTACAACAATAGAAGAAAATAATCAAAAAATCGAAGAAGCTACAACAAAGATAGACGAATACCAACAAGCTATAGACGAGATTAATGACAAAGAAAGGGAAGCAACTGACACCTATAAGGAATATGCGTCTTTAATGTCAAAATCTAATGCTTACGGACTTAATGCTCAGGAAAAAGAAAGGCTTCTATCACTATCCGAAAAACTCGTCAATTCCTACGGGTTGGAAACAGAAGGTATTGATTCTGTTACTGGTGCGTATATTGTCGGGACAGATGCAATCAACAACTATGTTGATGCGTTAAGAGAAGAGCGTATTGAAAAAGAGAGAGACCAGAAAGATGAGCGAAGCAACAGAATTGATGCTAATGTCGATAATCTTGAAAAATATAAAAAGGATTATGACGCATATAAAGCGACAAACGAGCGCACGGCAGAAGCCAAAAAAATACTATCAGACTTAGAAAATGAATATTCCGGTGTTCAAGACATCATTGATGAATACTCTCAAAAGCTCAGCAAGAACGGATTATCACAAGACGAAAGGTTGGGCATTTCCGAGTCATTCAGGAATCAATTACAAGCGAGACTTAACGATATGGGCGTTAATGATTCTTGGGATGTTGCGAGCCGAATAATTAGTGCGGCGGTCGATAGTGGACTCGAAGATGTCTCAGCCTCAGAAATGGCTAAGCTTAAAAACAAAATGAGCGGAGCAATTAACTCTGTCGTAAAAGATGTCCTCGCCGATATTAGGGTGGACAATTACGATATGCTCGACCAGAATGGTGAATCCTTGCTTAATCAACTTCTTACTCCCTATCTCACAAATATAAATTGGGAAGAATTTGATAAATCTGATTTTGAGAGTAAAGTTAAAGAATTTATTGCAGGGTATGGAGAAACTCTTTCTAAAGTATCAACGGAGTTAAGCAAATATCAAGCAGGAGCGTCTAACGGGGAACTTGACCTTTCGGGTTATACAGATTTCTATCAACAACTTCAAAATCAGGTATCGTTGTTAAAACAAATGCTCAATCAGGGAGTAATAGATGAAAATTCATTTAACGAGCAGACAGCGCAAATAGCATCTCAAATTCAGGGAAATATTGGTCTTGCTATGGCAGACATAAGTTCGAAGTTCAAAGAGGGCGAAGAATCTGCGAAAGCGAGCTTTGTAGCTGTTGCAGATCAGTTTATTTCTTTAGAGAATCAATTTAGAGATGGTTCGATAACATCGGGTCAGTATCTTGACCAACTAAATGATGCCATCAGCAATCTGGATGTTTCGGGAGCATTTGGAAACAACACAGAGGCAGCGAGTGAGTTTTTCGCAACTCTCGGCACCCAGAGCGCTAATGTCCTATCCGATACAATAGCCCAATTTGAAGCAGGTAAGATTTCTGTTGCCGAATATGGGGATAGATTCGCAGAATGGGCAGAGACAGCTAAAGAAAGCGCACAAAAAGCTCTTGAATTTGCCGAAGCAAACCAAGCCTCAGACGAAGAAATCCAACAGCTAAAGGAGAACCTTGAAGAACAAAACAAGGTTGTGGAGGAATCCGTAGGGAAATGGGAAGAACTTAAGGGCATTAATACTTACCTTGACGAAAATGCTGCTGCCCTTAATTCATTTACAAGCACTGCCAGTGACGGGTATACAAATTATGTCAGCGGACTTTACAGTGAATTCACAAAGTTGGGTGACAATGCTCAACAATCTATCATAGCAAACATGCAGAAAATGGAGGGGATGGCCGGTGTAACTGCCGAAAATCTTCAACAGTCTATGATGGGGAGTCTTGGTGTTACAACGGCGCTTGCAGCGGCGACCGCTGAAACTACTAATCAGGTATTCCAAAATCTCGCCACTTCAGGAGCTGATTTTTTAGATGCACTCGGCACTGCAATCATCGGTTTTGATTACACTATAAATTTTGATATTTCAGACCAGCAAAAGAATGCTAATATTTCAATTGGAGATTTTAAGCTTCCTATAAACATTCCTGCCGGAATAACGTTTAAGGGATCTGGTGGAGATACTTTAAAAGCGGCGGTTGAAAAGTTGCAAGGTTTCACCGCAAACGTTAGAGCCGGGGCGGCCGCAGGACTTTTCAATGCCTCAGATTACGGCAAGAGCTATCAGAACCAAGGCAATAATGGCGGTTCGAGTGGCGGCAGCAAATCATCCGGCGGTGGCGGTGGTAAATCATCCGGTGGCGGTAATGGCTCAAATTCGGGCAAATCCAAAGAAGACGATGCTAAAAAGGCCGAAGAAGAACGGATAAAGAAAGAACTTGAACAACTCAAGGCAGGGCTTGAAATGCGCAAAGAGTTGTTGGAAAAGTATAAAGAGGCTGTTGATTTAACGGATTTTGGGCTTGATATAGCTGAGGAAAATGACTTTGCGTTGAGAACAGACCTCCTCAACAGTAAGATGGCTCAGTTGACATCTTATGGACAGGCAATGAGGAAAGAGTTTGACCGAGTTGCAAGCATTATTCCCAAAACGGCAGACCAAGCCGATGCTTTGGCATCTCACTTGGAGTCTCTCGGAAATGATATGCGTAGTAATATCAAGGATTTGAGAGAAACCCAAGTCGCTATGCAACAACTTAAAATTGACTCTATTGCATCTGTTTCTGACTATTATATGAAGGACTTGGAGTCTGAGTTATCTAATATTGAAAAGAGAATGGATCTCTTAAATAAGGATAACAAAGAAGATTATCAATATACAAATCAGATATTGCAGATGGAAACGCTGTTACCCACACGATCATCGACCACAAACAGCCGAAATAAACGCCGTGGTGCGGACAAAGATGTGATAAAAGCTGAGCAGGCAACTCAAGACACCCTTAATGATATGTTCGAGGAACAAGTCAAGAAAAACGAAAACTTAAGGGAGGATGAGAGACAAGCCTTGCTTGCCGATATGGAAACAATGCGGCAAGATATAATTGTAAAGTTGCAACTATCCGAGCAAGATTATACCGTACACACAGAGACGGTTAAGGGAGTCACAGACCAGTTTGCGGAATATGTAACAAATACCGTAAACAATATGAAGTTAGAGATACCTGAACCCGATGCTACCAGATTCACGAATGCGGCAACCAAAATCAAAAACGCGTTAAAAGAAATCGGCGTTATGATAGAGGGTACGCCCGGAGCGTATGCAAGCGGTACGCCTGGAGGTAACGCACAGGCTTCTCACTTAGGTATTGCCGGGGAGAATTACAAACCCGAAGTTCTGATAGACAAAAAGACGGGCAAAGCAACTTATATAGATAGCCCTACTCTTATAGACACACGAAAAACTGATGTTGTAGGAGAAAAGCAAACCGCAGACCTGCCCCAGTTTGCCGATGGTACATTTGATACCGAAAAGATGTATGAGGGACTCGAGAACATCACAAAAAACGTCAAAGGGTATGGTGCTGTTAAAGAGGCAAAGACCTATTTAGGAATCCCATATTTGTGGGGCGGTACGAGCAGGAATGGCGTTGACTGTTCAGGTTTAACATATTTGTCGTGGTTGGCCATGGGAGTTAATCTCGGAAGAACAACCTACGACCAATACCCTAACACCGCAAGAGTGTCTCGCAATCAATTAAAGCCCGGGGATTTGGTTTTTAGCAATTTTGGAGCGCAGGGCAAGGAAGGCCCCGGGCACGTAGGTATGTATATAGGAGACAACTTAACTATAGAGGCTCCTGCTACGGGTGATGTGGTAAAAATAACTTCTATCGGCAAGTGGAAAGACTATGGGCATCCTACATACGCAGAGGGAACCCCAAACGGCAACAAGAAAGCACCTAAAATTGGTATTGCCGGCGAGAACTTCAATCCCGAGATACTAATTGATAAGGCTACAGGGGAAATGAGGTTTATAGCATGGCCAACCGTTATTGACGTTACGAAAACCGATGTCGTTGGTGAGAAACAGACTGAGAATCTACCTAAATTTGCAAGTGGTACTGTTGACCCAATGGATATTGCCGCGTACATCAAGCAAAAATATCCTGAGATAACCAACGCGGGAATTGCTGCCATTTTAGGCAACATACAACAAGAGAGTTCGTTTAATCCGAAAGCAAAAACTATAGAGGCATATGGTAGCGGTAGCAATAGAAAAATTGCAAGATGGGGATTATTCCAGTTAGATGATACTCGAATAGCTAATTGGAGCAGCATCGTAAATAACGGAACGTGGCAACAACAAATCGATACTGCTCTCGCCGAGGGCAGGTATGCTAATTCAGGTATGGGCAACAGTAAAGCTCATAATGTGTGGAATAATGTTCTGACAAACGCCTCATATGATGCGGCAACTGCCGCGAGAGAATTTGACCGCCTATATGAACGTTCCGATGGCAAGAGCCGCGGTACAAGAGCAACAAACGCAGAAAGATATTTTAATTTAATCACCAATAATACCGATGCTCTAAACGCAAATACCGAAGCGGTTAAAGAGAGTGATCCCGTTAAACAAAAGGTTGAAGACATTCAAAAATATGTCAACGATTCGGCTCTTAAAATCGAAGGGGTTGTTAATTCCTCTCGGTTGGAAAAAATAAAAATATATAACGATGAGAATTTATCCGACAGAGAAAAACAGTATAAAATGTTCGATGTCTATAAGCCCGCCGCATTGGGAGGCTCAAAAGTTGCTGCCGAGGCGTATGCTGAGTTAGTTAAGCAGTTTGATGGGTGGCTTGCGGAAACCGAAGCTGACCCGTCTAAATTTAGTCAAGAGATATACGATGGATATATGGATGCTCTCGATGACATTAAAGATAAGGCAGAAGACATCGAGGACGGGTTGTCCTCTGTTCGTGAAAAAATCGTTTTTTATATGGATGAAGATTTAGAGGCGATTGATAAGTTTATCGAAGATCGCGACTATTATGATGATTGGAAGAAGTACGATGAAAAGAAAACAGACGCTATTCAGAGACAAATCGACATCATACAGGAGCAGTTAAACGCAGGTCATTTGACCCAGAGTGAGTTTGATGAACGAAATAGAGATTATCAGAAGTCTTACAGGGATGCTCAGGCAGATGAACTTGATAAGAAGTTGTCTGATTTAGACCAGTATATCGAAGACCGTAACTTCTATGACGACTGGAGTCTTTATGGTGATAAAGAGGTCAAGGCGTATAAGAGAGCATTAAAAGAAATTAAGGCGGCGTATGACGACGGAGCTTTGTCTGTTGACGAATATAACGATAAGGTCAAGGAATGGTCACAAAACATTTACACGGCCTTACAAACCGAGTTGGCAAACGAGTTAAACTTGCAACTATCTAAGATAGATTCTATGAAAGCACTGTTGCAGAAACAGTATGATATAGAAAACAATATTGCAAGCGAAAGGCACGAAATCAACAAGGAACTTGAGAAGTCGAAGACGATGTATGAGTGGCTTGACGAAGACACGCGCAATCTTTTGTTTAATCAAGAAGACTATAACGCTTTAAACGAGGAACTAAATTCGATTCAAAAAGAATCAGCCAGATTGATGAGCAAATATAATTCTGAAATCAGCAGTGCAAACGAATCGGAGATTGACGGTATTAACTCAAAATATCAGGCACAGTATGATATTTTGATGAAGAACTATGAAATCAAAAAGGCTGATTTAGAGGTATTGAAAAAGCAACAGCAACTGAACAACGTCCTCAAAGAGAGAAACGTCCGTATGTTCATTGACGGTCAGTGGCAATGGGTTGCGAATACGCAAGACGTAATCAACGCCAAAAACGAATTGGCGGATGCCGAGTTCCAGAAACAACAAAGCGAAACTTCTCTAATCCAAACCCAACAAATGGGGGAACTCTCTGCGGCAGAAGCTACTTTGAATACCGCAATCAACAAGTCGGGAGAGAGCATACTTGAATTTAAAAATTCAACCGACGATATGACTTCGGCTCTTGACAGTTTGAGCGTGCGAGGACTCCCTTCTTTCTCTAAGACTTTGAGCAACGCCTCATCTGCTATTGACGGCTTTGTCCATGATATTCAAAATTCAAAGATAGAAACGGGTATTTCTACATCGGGTTATCTTGACTTTTCGGCAGAAATGCGAGGGTCTGAATACACGAACAAAGGCAGAATATATCTGAATAACGAGAGGAATAAAGTTGCTGACGAAAATGATAGGTATTATCTTATAGACCCGAGTAGCGACAATGCCATCGGTGATGCCCGTAAAGCTCGTGACTTTATGCAAATCATTTTTAATGAACTTGAACATGGAAACATAAAGGGTGCATTAAATGCGAACCAAAGCCGAAACACCAAAATAGACGCTAATAACATTGACGCGCCTAAATATAGCGACGGAGATATACAAAAAGCATTTGAGAACGGCTTTATGAGTCTTGTGTTCGAAGCATTAGATAAGGGCGATTTGGATACCGCTATTAATGCAAATAAGCTTAGAAATGAAAAGATAGACTATCTGGGGTTGGATACATACAAGTATAGCGACGAAGATATACAAACGATATTTGAGAACGGCTTTATGGGTCTTGTTTCATCTGCTATAGGTGAGGGTAACTTAACTCGCGCTTTAAAGGCAAACGAACTTAGAGATTCGTGGATAGATTACACCAATTCAGACACCGTAAAATATACCGAAGATGCTGTAAAGAAATTATACGACTTAATGCGTCAAGGGAACGAAGCAAAGGCCGCTGAAAACGCAGGAATAACCGAAACATCGGAAAGTGTCGGCGAACTTAATGAGAAGGTTGAATATGCGTGTGGGTACGCTGATAAAATAGGGACTGAGGGACTCCCCGTTCTGTCGGAAAACTTAAACAGCGCGTCTACGGCTGTCGCTGAGTTTGCAACTGCCGCACAAGCTGCAAAGACAAAAATAAGCTCTTCCGCATCTGGCGGTGCGAAAAAAGGCACTGTCAGCAACCCCAATAAATATCGTTACGATAATAAAACAGTAGGAAATCTTCAATATGCCTCGGGAACGAGAAGCGCTTATAAGGGTACGGCATGGGTTGGAGAATCAGAACCTGAAATTCTTGTAAGCAAATACGGCAATCTTGTCCCTATTGAGCAACCTACACTTATGAATATGCTTGGAGGAGAGACTATCTTTAACTCTGCACAAATGGATGGTGTTAAGGCGTTATGGGATGCGGTAAACACAATTGGCAATGATTTTAATATTCCTTTAAAGGGCAATTCGACGAGCGTAGACAACAGCAACTGTAATAATGTCTATATCAACGGGATGAAAGTTGATAGTGGAAGTCAAAACGGAAGGGAGCTGTTAAATGCCCTTAGACGATATACGGGGAATCATTAATAACAAACAGTTTATACCGACTCTGCGAGCTGCGGAGTCGGTATGGCGCATTTTAGGAAGGAGATGAACGCGGATGTTAAATAAACCCAAATATATGATACCAAGCACCAAAAGACAGGAATGTGTCATTGATGCAAACGCTAATGACATTATATTTTCTTGCGTTGTGGACGGAGATGAGGCTATCGGGGCTTGGGAAATAAAAATATACACACTTATTGATAATGCTTTGATGTTTGACTCGGGAAAGCAAAAGTTGAGTTCGCCATTCTTCCCTATAAATGCTAAAAACGAAAATGCCGAGTTTGAAGTCAATATCAAAAATTTTTTACCGACATCCACGCAGTACTTTGAAGCCGGAACGGCGTATGATGATACTAAAACGTATTATACAAGAAAGCTTAACAATGACGGGAGTTATAGTTATACTGAGTATACAGGAAGTAAGCCGCCGAGCAGCGGCACTCAGTTATATTATATAGGCAAACTTACGAACTCAACCAACGCATATTATTGGACTATCGATTTTTGGAATATTGAGGGGTCTAATAAGTCAGACGCTCAATTTAATGCTTCAAGCATTCAATCTGTCTTTTATGCTAATTCAGCCCCGTCAATAACAATTCAATGCGGAGTTGATGATGTGGACAGCGCGGGTAAGGATTATATAAAATATGTACCTCTTTCGAGCGGGGCAAAGTTGGATTCAAGCAAGTACTACTTCAAAGCCGTATATTCCCAATCCCAGTCTATCGGCATTAAAAAGTACGGTTGGCTCATAAAGGACTCGGATGCCGATATTGCTTTGGTAGACACTATATCTCACAACCAAATATACGGCACTAAAGACAATATAGAATGTTCATACAGAGGATTTCTAAATGACGGAAATTACTCTGTTCAATTATACATTGAAACGCAAAACGGGGCAACGCTTACGACCTCTCCAATTCCGTTTTCCGTATCGTATGGACTAACTTACTTGACAAATGATTTTAAGGTGTCAGAGTTGAAACAGGAAACTGCAATCTTGTTAGATTGGGGACAGGCTAATGTAATTTGCGGCAAGGTCGAAAGCGGAGACATTGAGTACGTTCAAAACTATCCGATAGTTGATTATTCGAGAGAAGAACCTAACACATCGATTTCCATTCCTACATCTTCTTCCGTTGTTTTTGATTATGGGGCAACCTCTGGTTTGGATGTTCCTGAGAGTAGTTATATGATTATAAGCACACAGCTCTCGGATGCTTCCGATAGGTTAATCTTCTCTGCCGAAGGTACTGACAGTGATAAAAATAATATTGCCAGAAAACTATCTTTTAAGAGCGGATATTTTGTATATGAAATTACAGACGAGAACGGAGTGCTGAAAACATATCGCTCGCCACAGGCATTTTCGCCAAATCAATACAAGTGGTATATAATTATCATGTACCCGTACAGGAACGGGGGCTCGGCAACTATGATGAGTGTGACCGAAAGCAATCTAAAAGATGGCGTGTACCCGAGAGGAAGTCTGTTTCCCTATGAAACACTATATCCGTCATTTGGTGTCTGGGATAAACTTAAATCCGGAGGTGTTTAATAATGGGGTATAATAAAATAACTTTATACGGACAGCAAATATGCGACTATCTTCACATTCAAGGTGACGACAGCAATTTAGACGATTTAAAATATGTTGATGCGGAACCATCGCAATGGAAAGAGAACACTTTGTTGAGTGCGAGATTCAACGGCGACTTAACTGCGGGTAACTCGTCTATGCTTACAAGAATCACAGGGTATGAGGTTCGTCGCCGCAATGGCGCAACTCCGTATACAGACTATGTTTGCACAATAAAAGAAAGCAATTCCGAGAATAAATCGAATTTTATTATAGATTACCTCGTTGGGAACAAAACACAATACACTTATTATTTGTATCCGGGTTTATCATCCGTAAAGGAGAACAAGGACTTAATCCTGTCTCCTAACATCAGCGAAGAAGTAGAAACAAAATGGAGCTGTTGGAGTTTATTGGTTGTTGATGATTCTGATGAGGACAATGTTTTTTATTTGAATAAGATGTTTAAATTTGGACTAAACGTGTCTGTAGACGATATGAGCAACAATGCTTCTGTAAGTGTTGTTCCCAACTTTACATATTACCCAACGATACAGTATGGTTCAACGAATTATTGGAGTGGGGGATTAACCTCTTTGTGCGGTTATGTTTCTTGTGTGGATAATGAATACACTGAGCCCGTTAATATAAAAACAGAGCTAAAATCATTGACTTCGGATATGCGAAGGAAGTTTCTGAAAGACCCCGACGGCAGTGTCTACGAGGTTAAAATAACTTCCCCTATAAATATATCAAGAAAAGATGGTTTGTCTGACGGAGTTAAGTCAATAAAAATAGGTTGGGCTGAGGTTGGCGAGGTTAGCGGGAAATCAGTTATAAATAACCCTAACAAACCCACTCAAGAGTGGTTATTGACCGAGTCCGGTATTGCTGTTCCGTATGCGAATTACGTGTGGGACAATGATTCGCGTTGGGACAACACATTGAAATGGACAGATAACGAGGAAAGACCGAGTATAAAACGGGCAATAAACTTAACATAGAGGGCGGTGATAACGATGTTAAAAACGTGGAAGAACGGTGAAAAAGCCGGTTCAACAAAGGATATAATTGAATACAATTTTAAATTATTGGGCAAATACTTAAGCAACAACATAATTGCCGCACCGAGAGATGTTATAAACTCTCTGCCAAGCGACTATCTGAGCGAGGGGTTGGTTGCGTTTGATACAACCAATAATGTATGGCTGAAATATAAATCGGGAGTCTGGCAAGAAGATGCCGTGGGCAGTGATTCGGCGTACTCTCGGACTATACGTGCCGCTGATTGGCAAGACGGCGAGATTGTAATTGCAAAGAGCGTACACGGGAGAAGAAACCCCATAGTTGAACTTTATATTTTGAACGGAACGGCACATGAACCTGTTTTGGGCGGTGTTTTTGTGGATTCCGGATACAACATCACACTGAAAAGCGGTGTCCCCTTCGATGGTAAGGTCGTGATTAAATGAATTTTTCATTATATAAGAAAATGGTTGGATACGGCTGTAGACCCGCTATAAAATTAGAGTGGCTTAATCCTGACGAAACAGTTAGGTGCGACTTTACGAATGCAACATACGACATTAATGCCAGTGTTAATGTCAATAAACAAAACGGTTGCCGAAGGACGTGTACGGTGAAATTGAATAACGATACCGATTCATTTCCCATTGAACTTGATAATATATGGATAGGTCAAAAGTTCAAATTATGGATGGGAATATACTTAGACGAAAGCACACCTTATTATTTACCCCAAGGGGTATTTTATGTTTCTAACCCGACAGAAGTATACAATCCGTCCGAAAGAACCATCACCCTGAACGGAGTCGACAAATGGGCATATCTTGACGGGACTTTACACGGAAAGTTATCCGGGTCATATCAAACCAACGTTGATGTAGATTTGTACGATGCAATAAGGAAATTATTAACTTTGCCTGTGGGCAAGGGTAGCGAATGCCGAGTTGACAGCGACAACATACGGAACTATTTTGACATAAAAAACTTTGTAGGTAATAATTCTGCTGAAAACGATGTTTTTGTCGCAGATAGTTCTGTCCGAAACTCGGGAACTTTTTCAGCGGTCGGGAGCGGCACGGGCAATAATGTGTCGAGTATGATACTGACGGCAAAACAAGATATAAACGTATCCTTTTCTTACTATTGTCGAATACCCAACACATCAAACATATACAGCAGACCGAGAACGATTAAAATATATGTTGACGACAAACTAATTTGCTCAGAGCGGTGGAGTGATAATTCGAAAGTTATAAAAGATAGTTATAGCGGTAGATTAAGTAAGGGCAAGTCAATCTCTTTTGAGTGCGACCAAAAAGAAAATAACACAATGTATCCTTTTTATTTTTATAACGTCTCTGTTTCTATCATAGACAAGATTGATCCCGTTCCTCCGCTTCTATCCCCTTCTCTTTTAACCAAGACAACAAAAGTCAAGGGTGTGGATTCGGAAATAGAAAAGTCTGTACTCAAATGTCCATATACGGCTACGGTAGAGAGAGGGCAGTCATATGCGGATGTATTATTAGAGTATGCAACCATTCTCTGTGCGAACGTATACTATGATGAAAACGGACGTTTTGTTCTTGAACCTATAATAGACACGGCGGATGATATAACGGACACCAATAAGGAGATATTATGGGATTACACGGTAGACGAGCAAACGTTTTTAGGATTAACTCAGACGTATAATTTCGATAAGGTTTATAACGACTTTATTGTTCTTGGGAATGTTGTAAACGGCTATCAATTTAAGGGCAGAGTCCAAAACAGAAACCCGTTGAGTGATACTTGCATACAAGCTATAGGGTTAAAGACCAAAGAGCCATACGAAAACAACCAATACGTGTCGGATGAACAGTGCGTGGAATTAGCAAAGTATTATGCAAAAACGGATACTATTATTCAAAAAAGCGCAACTATTCCGTCAATTACACTGTATCATTTAGACGTGGACAAATTGGTAACAGTATCAACGCCAAACAACAATATGGCAAAAGAATTGTTTTTGATTAACGGATTCTCTTTGTCTTCATCGGGAACTATGTCGCTAAATGTTTGTAGCGTTAATATTCTAAAGGATTTTTCTGTCGTGGAGGTAGATGTATATGAATGATACCGAAGTAAAAGAGTTGGTTGAATTGTTATTGCCATACATAAAAAAAGAGATAAAAAATGATAATGATTTTAAAACAAACGTAAAAAGAAAAAATGCAACCGTTGTGTCGGTCACAAAGGATGGCAACAACAGCACATTGGGCCAATCTGTACAGGTTAAACTTGCTTTTGATAACGTTTCTTTCTCGGTTCCCAATGAAACGGGGAAAGAGTTAGCAAGCGGCGACTTGGTTTGCATTGAGTATTGCATTGACCTAAAAAACGCGGTTGCTGTATATAAAGTTTGAATGAAAGAAGGTGCTAAATATGAGTTATACAAAACTTGGTAACTGGAACGATGTTCCCGAAGGTTCTTCCATACCGTCAGGGACAACACCTTTAAGTGCCCAAACAATGAAGCATCTGGAAGACGGAATATCGAATGCACATACCGACATTGCTGTCCTCGGCAAAAGTCTTATTTCGGATACGGTAGACATAGAGATTGGCAGCTACACCGGGAACGGCAAGTCAGGAGATAATTATCCAACGGCGATTACGTTCAAAAAGGGGAAACCCATGTTTGTGGTAATACTTAGAGATGGTTGTAATGAGTCCGGTCACGGATATGCCTATGAAGATCGCGTTTTCGCGATCTATGGGCAGGATCAGGTTGCTACGGTGGGAGGAGCGTCAGGAGCAAACTCATCTATGGTTTGGCTTGTTTGGGGAAAAAATGGTGGATTCCACTGCCTCGAGTTGTATGGGGGCGGTGACACACACCGGCAAATGAATGTATTGGACCAGAAATACGACTATTTTGCGATAGTAAAGAGAGGGGAGTGATTTCATGTCGTTAATTGTTAATTCTCCTATCACTCTCCCTGTTGTTGCCAAAGATGTTCCCACCCCCATCAGCGGAACACGAGGTTTGGTGGCTAAATATGATGGGTGGTATGATTATCAAAGTGACGGAACAGAAACAAAGATACCAAGCCCAAACGATAATTTAAAGTTTGTAAATGGGAAAGGGATAGTGTTCGGTGTCCCGGACAACTATGACCCGGAATCAGTTTACAAAAATCGCATAAATAATAACGGAATTGAAATGGCTGTTGGGGGCGGCGAAACACACATAGAGGTAGGAAAGGTTGAGATTGTTTGTGGTGACAAAACGCATAGCTTGTCAGAAAAAGCAAACAGTGCCGATATCGGCACGTTATCCGACCTCACAACAACCGATAAATCCTCGATCGTTGCGGCAATAAATGAGGTAAAATCAAGCGGCGGCGATGTATTGAACAATCTCACATACGACAGTACAAACGATATAATAAATTCGAGCGCAAACCTTTTACTTGAAAACAGTGCTTCGGTTGCGGCGTATAACGGAACGTTCAGAGGTGATATAAAGGTCGGACAGCTCGGCGCGAACAAGTGGGCATACACGATAAGCCCGATAACTGGATTCTCGACCTCTGTGGACGTAACCTGTACATCGGGTAATAAAGTACACAGCCTTGCAAATAAAGCGGATTCGAACGATGTCCTCACAAAGACCAACACGGCGGCGTTTACCCCGACAGGCGATTATCAACCAGCAACTAAAAAATATGTAGATGACATTGTTATTGAAGCAGGCGGCGGCGATATGCTTAGGACTGTTTACGACAAGGACAAGACAGGTACTGTTGACGATTCAAAAAAGTTTGGCGGTCAATTGCCCTCTTATTATAGTAAGGCTACAGATATTGGTACGCTTGCAGATTTAAATACAACAAACAAAACTAACATAGTATCGGCAGTAAATGAAAAGTGGACAGGCAAAGTCTATACGATTGAGGTAGGTAACGATTGGGAAATACATACAGTTACGAGCAATGGCGAAGAAAAACTTGGTTCTTATTATCAAGAAATTGCTGTTGAAGGCATTACTTCTGTCGGACAGCCATTTGTTGATGTGGTTCTTCCTGACGATGACGTTCAAGCAAAACAACAATTGACAGATTATCAATGCGTTAGTCGTGTTAGAACAGAGAATGGCAAGATAATTTTAAAATGTTTTGAAGACAGACCTTCTTCTTCCTTTACCATTAGGGTTCTCGTTTTGGGAAATGTGTTATAAAATGTAAATTTTATATTTTTCAATGTTTTTTGGTTGCAAATATTAAATTTGTGTGATATAATAAAGTACAGAAAGTACACAAGCACAAATTATAATAAGTCGAGGAATGTGAAATGATGAAGATAATCGAATCTTTTGTTGCGCGTAAACCGTCGTATGACAGATTTGCAAAGCTACAGGATTATATAACACAGAGTCAAGAATCTGAATGCTCTATTTCTCTTGATATAAAAAACAGACTCGGGTACACATTCTTGTTTTTATTTGCAACCCTGCCGTATTTAGCTGAAAAATATAATAAAAAAGTAAATATTTTTTGCAACAACAAGACACTCAAACTTTTCAAAAAGCTTGGCTATTTGGATAAAAATTTAGATAGTTACTTAAATTATGATGTAAGTCACATGTTGAAGGCAAATGCTGGATTGATCACAACAGAAGAAGATATATTTAAAATTGTGACGGAAATTTCGTCCGAGGCTCCTGTAAAAATGAGTTCTGAACTTTCGGCGATATTTATTTCTAAAGCAGGCGAAATGTATAACAACGCGATAGAGCATTCTCAGGGCAAAGTATTAGGAGCAAAGTATTTCAAAAACCAAAAGAACACCTACTGTTTTGCATGTTATGATACGGGCGTGGGAATTCCAACAAAAGTAATGTCCGCCAAAAAGGGTATTTGCGATCAGGTTCAAGCCTTTAGGTGGGCAATGATAAATGGGCATAGTACGGTTAAGAGCGACATACCACGCGGGTTGGGGCTTGGACTATTACAAGACTTTGCGCAAGCAAACGATGGGACAATACGAATATGTAGTGATAATATATTATATACGTATAATAGCACTAATGGTGAAACATATCATATACTAAACAACAAATTTTACGGGACGCTGTTTGAAATGGATATTATTGCGGATAATAATAAAAATTATATTTTGAAATAGTGTGATGGAGGACACAACATGATTAAAGCAAGTGATTATATAAAAACTGGATTTTCGGCTGACGATGCAGCAAAGCTCGATACTGTTGTCAAACGGTTTGTACAAAATGACGATAAGGTGATTGTTGATTTTGAAAACATTACAATATTTACGACTTTATTTTTTAACAATGTCTTTTCAAAATATATTTTGAAAATAGGGCCTGATGCATATAGTCAAAAATTCGAATTAAAAAATTTGTCAGAGTTGGGGAAAACAACATACCAACATTCATTCAATAACGCAGTCAATTACTATAATCTGTCGGCGGAAAAACAAAAACAGCAAGAAATAATATTGAACAATCCCGTGGAATAAGGAGACGTTATTATGCCCATTTTACACCTTCAAAATTTTGACATTTCCGCGATTCCACAAGACACGGTATTCATCTTGGATACGAATATTCTATATTATGTACACTCCGGATATTATATACAAAGCAACAACAAAGTGACAGGTTATTCCAATTTAATACAACAACTCTTAAACAATGGCTATAACGTTACAGTTTCCGCATTGTCAGTCCAAGAATTGTTATTTGGCATCGAAAATAAGGAATATATGATTTATTGTAACGGGGCGGGGTTATCTTCTTCGAACTACACAAAAAAAGATTTTAGAAAAAACGTTAATCAGAGGGTCGCGATTAAGAGTAAATTTAAAGCTATACTTTCGGAATTGTCAATATATAATATAGAAAACGGAACGGTGCTTTCTTGTGTGTTAGAACATTTTGTCGACACTTTTGAGTTACACAAAATGGATCCAATAGATTTTATTTTGGCGTCAAACTATGATTCCGAGAAAGCATTTTTTATAACAGACGATAGAGATTTTCAATCATTGACATCAATTAACATCCTGACATTCTGATAAAAACATTGACTAAAAACAACACAACTGCATACAATATTACTATAAACAAATGATTTAATTTGTCACTTTTTGCACTTGACAAAGACAAAAAATATGATATAATAAAAGATGTGGAAACCCCAAGACGGTTGCCACATACAAATCAGGTACAAATGATTGAGATTAAATCTCAAATTTTAGTAAGCCTATCTGTTGCCGCAGATGGCTTACTTTCTCTTTATATAAACTACTATTTCCTTTGCGATTCCAATCGCAAAGCCTAAAACGGTACAAACAGCAGCTAATTCAGACAAAGTAATATGTATCAACTCCTTTCGAGAATATTTCCCGCCAAGGACTATACATCGCCTCCATTCTGTCCAAAACGGGATGTCAAGGCAACCATCTTTTTTAACCGTACAACCGTCTACAAACAAGGAAAAACTCAACAGTAGAACGGTGGGACTCCCACATCGGTATTTATTATATCAAAATCATCTTATTTTGTCAAGTTTTGTAAAATCACAAATTTCTATTACACCTACATAAATGAGGTAGGTGTATTTTTTATATCTAATTTTAATTCGGGAGGTGGTACATATGTACGTTATAAAAATGAACGAGGACAAATCGTTATCCGCAACAATTAAATCAACTATTTATCAGGGCGAGAGAAACGCAGACACTCTTGTATTTCTAATTCCGTCTGTGTATGAGGACAAGAATTTCGCCGATTGCACTTTATTACTCAGGTATATATTGCCTAACGGAGTCGGACGCTCGGAAGAACTTGAAGCCGATGCAGAGTTGTACAAAGATTACTATCAATACAGATTGAAGGTATCGACAAGGCTTACCGATGTTGCTGGCAATATTGAACTGTGGCTCAGTGCAGTTGATTTTAACGATAATTATATACTCAAAAGCGGCACAACACATATAGATGTTACGCCGACAAAGAAAGTATCTGATTATTTATCCGATGACAGTTTAGACGAACTCGATAAAATGAGCGCACGACTCAGCCAACTATCGGCGACAGTAGCAACAAAGGCGGACAACCTTACCTATGATGAAGATAAACGCTTATTGCAACTCACATCGGACGGGAAAAGCGTTGGAAATAGCGTTGATATATCGAGTGCAGGTTCTGACGAGGTTATTGATGTAGATCCAATTGACGTTGACGATATTGAATCCGATGCCGCTGACAGCGATGAGCTTATAACCTTTTAATCATAAATTCAAAATTTACAAAGACCTATCTTATTTGCGGGTAGGTCTTTTATTATGTTCAAATTTATTTAAACTCAAGAAAGCAGGTGATTTAATTGGGTGTCAGAGTCGCATACGGCAGGCGCAAAAACATTAACAGTGCAATAGAAAAAGGCACTATTCCAAAGGGCAGTATTATCATAACAAAAGACGAAGCTGATTCGGAGATGCTTTTTTATGACACTTCGGGCAATCTAAAAACAATTGCCGAAAGAACAAGGTTCGAGTCATTAAACGAAGCCGAACAGTGGGCGAAAAACTATCCTTGTGTCGGATTTATATTTGTTGTACACAACGGCTCCGAATGGCTTCCGTACATAGTAAATGACGACAACAGTTTATCGCCGTTAAGCAACGGCGGGACAGGCAATGTAAAACTGTCAGAGATTGAACAGGATGAGGTTCTTGTTCTTGACGGCGGCAACGCCGTTTTTTAATATCAAATATACTTTTTATTCAAAAAGATGGTACGCACCCGGATGTATGTTCGGGTGTTTTTCCATTGTTTCCGAAATTAATATCGGGAACATAATACAACAACATTTTAAGGAGGAGTCAATATATGGCTGACAAAGTTTTAAAAACTATTATCCAAATCAGACGAGACACGACCGCTAATTGGGTCACAAACAAGGATTTTGTTCCTAAGGCCGGCGAGCCTTGTCTGGACACCGACACAGGTATAGTAAAATACGGTGACGGCAAAACAACTTATGAAAATTTGCCTGAGTCGGGTGCTTCTGCCACTCATTATGAGGGAGTAAAGGCAGAGGGCGAAACAGATACCGCTGTTATTACGAGGGTTCTTACCGCCGCAAGTGCAGAACCGAGAAAAGACGATATTTTTGTTGTAAAGGCGCTTATTGCCGCCGACAAGTATTCGTACACGGCTTATGTATACGACGGCACGAACTGGGCGGCTATGGATGGCAATTATTCGGCAGAAAACGTATATACAAGTGACAGAATTACTCTTGCCGGTAATTTTACTGCCGTTGGTAATTATCAAAAGGGTAAAGTTATTAATGAAGGGACTTCTATGCAGTCGATTCTTGCTGATATGCTTTCACAGAGATTACAGCCTGCAACACCGACAGAACCCGCTGTTTCAGTGACGTTTAATTCGGGTGCAAAAGAGGTGGGCACAAAAATCACCCCTGCCTACTCGGCAACTCTTTCGGCTGGTTCATACACATATGGTCCCGCAACAGGAATCACCGCAAAATCGTGGTCAGTTGTTGCGAAAAATGGTTCTGCGGAAGTTGCAACGCTCACAACGTCCAGCGGTTCTTTTGATGAGATCACCGTTGCAGAAGGTACGAGTTATTATGTAACGGCTTCGGCAACACACGAAGCGGGTGCGATCGCAAAAGATAACCTCGGCGCAGATTCTAACCCTGTTAAGCAGATTAAGGCGGGCACAAAGACAAAAGACAGTGCTAAAATTACAGGATATCGAGCTTGGTTCTATGGTTATAAGGGGGCAGATGGTTTAATTGATGTTTCAAATATAACTTCTGCTAACATTCGTGGTCTTTCAAGTTCAAATGGTTCTATTCCTGCAACTTTAACTACGAATAAAATGCAACAGATGTTCTTTGCTGCTCCCAAAGGTAAAATCAAGAGCGTCGGCGTTGCAAACGCTACGAATGGCGCACCGCAAACGGTAACAAAGGTTACGGATATTATGGTTGAAGGAGCTAATGGTTTTGCTGCCGTTGCTTATGACGTATTCTACGTAAGCAATGCGGGGGCAGAGTCGGGTTCGACCAAATATAATATTACGGTGACGAAATAAGAGAAGGGGGTAATAAACTATGGCAATTAGAGATGATTTTTTCACAGCATTAAATAAGGGTGCAAAGTGGGACGTTGGTGTTTCGATTAATCGTACCAATCCTCTTCCTTTGGACGTAAATTCAGTATTTGATACCAAAGCAAATCTTAACGCATATGTGGCAGGCGCTTTTGCATATCCGGGTCAGATTGTAGCATTGGTTGAGGAAAACGCAACAACCATATACTACATCGACCAGGCGAAAACCTTACAGGAAGTTGGTAAGCTGCCCGTTGGAGATGGTAAGTCCGTTACCGTTGCTGAGGACGGCACTATTTCTTTGCTTGGTTTCGTAGGGGCTGATACAGGTGCTCAACCCGTTAAACAAGCTGACGGTACTATTAAGTGGGAGAAGCCCAACACAACAACGGTTGATGGGTTAAGTGCCGCAGTTGAATCGTTAGACAATAGGGCAGATGCTTTAGAGGGCAAGGTTGGCGACGACTCAAAAGGTCTTGTTAAAGAAGTTGCTGACTTAACAACGGAAGTTTCTGGTGTTAAGTCCGATCTTACGGGCAATTATTATAACAAAGAGGCTGTAGACGGTCTTGTTTCGGGCGCTTTTCACTTCAGAGGAAATGCAAAAGAACTGAACGCAGAAGGTAATCTTGTCGGCACGGACGATAAAGTCATAACGGGCAAGGCTGGCGATGTTTATCAGATAGGTGACAAGGAATATGCGTATAATGGTTCGGCCTGGGTAGAGCTTGGCTTTACTCTCGATCTTAGCGCATACGCAACAACGGCAAGCGTTACGACGGCTAAGGAAGAAGCTATTACAACAGCCGGTACAAATGCAGACGCTAAAATAGCAACTGCGAAAACAGAGCTGGAAGGCTATGTTGACGGGAAGATCACAGACCTCGGAATTGGTGATTATGCTAAATCGGCTGATGTGACCTCGGCAATAAGTGACGCAAAAACCGAGCTGAAAACATATGCAGACACAGCAAAAACAGAAGCTATCACAACAGCCGGAACTAATGCGGACACAAAGATAGCAACTAAAATTGGCGATATTGGCGAAGGCACAGTAAAAGATTATGTTGACGGGAAAGAAACCTCATTGACAGGCAAGATTACCGCTGTTGATGATAAGGTTGGAGCTCTTGGCAAATTATCGGCAAAAGATGAGGTTGCTGAAACAGATCTTGCCAAAGCTCTTGCCGATAAGATAAACGCTAAAGCGGACGCTTCTTCTGTTTATACTCAGACCGAAATTAACACAAAGGTTTCAGGTCTTGAAACTTCTATCGGTGCGAACACAGACGCTATTACAGCCATTAATGACGATACAAACGGTATTCTCGCAAAGGCTAAAGAATATGCTGACGGCAAGGTATACGATGATACCAAAGTTAAAGCTGATATAGCCACAAACGCCACCAACATTACGACAAATGCCGGTGGTATTGCGGAGAATAAAACTGCTATTGCTGCTATCAATAATGAAACAACAGGCATTTTGGCTCAGGCGAAGAAATACGCAGACGACCAAGACGCCGTTGTAAAGGCAGATGTGGACAAGAATACAGCCGCTATTACTAAACTCAACGGCACGGGCGAAGGCTCTGTCTCCAAGACCGTTGCTGATGGTATTGCTAAAGTTGTTGCAAGTGCACCCGAAGATTTTGATACTCTCAAAGAGATAGCAGATTGGATTGCTAATGATACAACAGGGGCTGCAAAGATGGCAAATGATATTGCAGCCGTTGTTGGAACAGACAAGGGTACGGATGGCACTCCGAAATCAATGAGGACTGTTGCCGAGGAAGTTGCTGACGCAAAAGTTGGGGCTATTCCAAATGCAAGTCAGACAGTTGTCGGTCTTATTAAAGGTACTGACGGCAAGGTTAATGTTGCTGAAGGACAGATTACATCTATCACAACGGACGCTCTTACACAGGGTGCGGACGTGCTTATTCTTGACGGCGGTACTGCTACTGCGTAAGATAAAACCTGTATTTTATAAATAAAATCGAAGAGGGCAGGCAATAACGCCCTCTTCGTCCAGAAAAAATTTAGATTATAATATAAAATGAGGAGGAATTTATTATGGCAGAGAAAACATTAAAAACGAGGATTTCCCACAAAATTGACACTCTTGAAAATTGGGAAGCTTCTACTATAGGGCTTAAGAAAGGTGAACTTGCTATTGCCACAACAGCGGCAAAGGCGGGAAATGGTTTAACAGAGCCTGTAGCAATGATAAAAATTGGTGAAGATGGCGTAAAAACTTTTAACGACCTTCATTGGAATTTTTATGCGAAAGCTTCTGATGTTTATAGTTGGGCTAAAACAAAAGAAAAACCGACTTATACTGCAAATGAGATTAGTGGTTTGGCTGATTATATTGGCGGTCAGATTCAAGACACAAATACAGTATATAGAATAGTAAAAGATGTTTCAGCTACAGATAAAACTGTTTATAAGCTACAATCAAAAGCTTCGGCAGAACCTGACACTAATTTTGCAGATATTAAAGATTCTACTTTTGAAATTTATACTGCTGATGGCATTAATGGTTTGATTGACACAAAAATAACAGCTCTTGATCTTGCTGGCACATATGAACCCAAAGGAGAGGGTGCAAAACAAGCAAAAACAGTTCAGGATGCTCTTAATGCTTACAAAACAGATAATGATAAAGCTGTAGCGGCAGTTAAAGCTACTGCTAATGCGGCGGCAGTAAAAACTGACGTAGATAGTGCATTGGCTACAAAGCAGGATAATCTTGTGTTTGAAACAGCTTATAATGCAGAAACTAACAAGGCGGCTACAATTGCTGATATAACAAGCGCTACTGCTGGACTTACTGGTGCGATGCATTTTAAAGGAACTGTTGAGAGTGATCCAACTGCCGCTGCTTTTGATAAGAAAAATTATAAGTCTGGTGATGTGGTTCTTTTTGGTCAGAAAGAATATGTATTCGATGGCGACACCAAGACTTTTATTGAATTAGGTGATGAAGGGAGCTATGCTCTTAAATCAACGAAAATCAATAATCATCCTCTCTCGAGTGATATAACAATTACTAAGGGTGACGTAGGACTTGATAATGTAGACAACAAATCCGCAGCAACAATCAAAACAGAATTTACAGGCGAAATAGCTGATAATAATGACGGATTTGTTAAGGGTGGAGATGTACATACTGCATTGGCAGGAAAGGCAGATTCTACTCATACACATACTGCTTCTGATATTACTGATCTTAACGTTGGTGTTACAGCGGTTGCCACAGGTAAAGACACAAATGGTACTATTTCAGTAACAAGTGGTGGTGTAGCAACAGACGTTCCTGTAAAGGGTCTTAAGAGTGCGGCATATACCGAATCTACTGCTTATGCTACTGCTGCTCAGGGTGCGTTGGCTAATACAGCTTTGCAAGCAATCACAACAACTGCAAATGGTGGCTTGAAAGTAACTGATAACAATAAAATTGACATTGATGATGCTATTACGTTTGTATTTGATTGTGGTACGGCAATTGAGTAATAATAAACTAATTAAAAGATTTTGTTAATATAATGCATAGTCTTCTGTTATGACGGAAGGCTATGCTATTTTATAACGGATAAAAGTAAAATTTTATTTAAAACATAAAAACATAAAGTCTTTTTGGTTTAATTTTAAAAACAAAGAAGTCTTCTTCCATTCTGTGGGAGAGGGTCTTTCAATTTAAGGAGGTATTTTTATGGCAGTTAGTGACCCACCATTAGAAGAAACAAAAACAAAAATTTTTAAAACAAGAATAAAACAAAGACGAGACACCTCAGCAAATTGGGAATCAAAGAATCCTGTATTGTTAAATGGTGAAGTTATTATTGTTGATACAGCAAACGGCGAAACACGAACGAAAACAGGTGACGGAACAAAAACTTATACGCAATTGCCATTTGACGATGAAGGAACTAAAGGTGGTAAGAGTTTAGTAGATACAAGTAAGATTTTAACAAAAGATAATACAGAGGAATACACGCCATCAGCAGATTATAACCCTGCAACTAAGAAATACGTGGACGAAAGGATAGATTTATCCACCTTAGACAACAAAGTTGACAAGGTAGTTGGTAAGTCGTTGATTGATGAAAATGTTGCTGATAATTTAAGTGGTGACACAACAACAGTACGAATTAAAAAGGGTACGGAACTTAAGACTAATGGTTCTGAAATAAATGGAGTACGTATTGACGGTAATAGCGTAACTGTCGGGGCCGTAAAAAATGATATGTCGGATCCATATATAGGCTACAAGAATGTTATGGATAAAGACGGTTTGCATATATATGGAGTAGACATGGACGGAAACCAAGATACAAATGAAAGGGTCGATATAACTTCTTCCGGAGTAAAGTATTCCGGAGCCCAAGGGAATGGAAGAACTCTAAAATTAGGTTTCGAGGAAACAGGCTTTCCGCAGTTGATTATAGATGGCAACCTCGGAGAGAGTAAATCAGTCAAAATAGACTTTAATGATGTTATAGTCCAAAACGAGAGTACTACTCATAAACTTTCTGAGAAAGTTGATTCAATTGAGCTTGAACGAATAAAATATTATGGTGATAAGGACATTATTCCTTCACTGGAGTCGTATTTTACGGTTAATGCCACTGGAGAAACGATAACTGGTTTAACTGACACAGGTAAGACACAAACTGAGTTGGTTATTCCGTATGAGATTAATGGAAAAAAGATAACTAAATTATCCAGTGGACATGAATCCTCTTCAGAACAACCAGTATCAATTTTATATGGTAATAGCACAGTTACAAAAGTTATGATTCCTAAATCAGTAACCACATTAGGTAGAGGTGCATTTTTTAGTTGTAAATCATTAAAATCAATCAATATTCCAAATAGTGTTACAAGTATTGAAGATTATGCTTTTTGTAATTCATCATTAACTTCAATTGATATTCCAAACAGTGTTACAAGCATTGAACAGAACGCTTTTAGTAGTTGTTCATCATTAACTTCAATCGATATACCAAATAGTGTTACGAGTATTGGAGATAGTGCTTTTAGTAGTTGTTCAGCATTAACATCAGCCAATATACCAAATACTGTTACAAGTATTGGAACCAGTGCTTTTCTCGGTAGAAATCCTGCTACTCTCACCATATACTGCGAGCAGGGTAGTTATGCTGAAACTCATGCAAAGAATAATAATAATTCAGTGGTTTATACTGATATTAAAGATGATGTAATTCACAATAAAGCGGAAGCAAAAACTTATACCGTATCAATACCTACCACTTCTTGGATGGAAAAGACCGACACAGACAATCAAAAATACTATTTTAAAAGGATTACAGTTTCTGGTATGACAGCAAGCGGTCAGGCAATGACCGATGTTGCTATGTCTGATAGTGTTGCGACAGCAAGGAAAGAGATGGAAGCATATCAATGTGTTAATCGTGTTGTTACAGGGAATGATTATATTGACTTGTATTGTTTTGAAGAAGTGCCTACTACTGCATTTACATTGAGGATTCTTGTTATTAGTAATATACTTAGTTAAAATTTTCTTGGGTAATGTTATTAATTGTACATATAAGATAAGTGCAAAATAGGTTGACTGTCTGCATCATCAGTTTTACAGTGTACTGCATTAACACTGTTTATGCAAATCCGTTTCACAATGTACGGTATAAAACATTGTGTTATGTTACAAAGACCTTTCGCAATGTAGGGCGAAAAACATTGCATTATGATACAAATGTGACACACCTATTCTTTTCGATAGGTGTGTTCTTATATATTTTATTTGAAAGAAAGGAAATTTTTTATATTATGAAAGATACAAAATTAATTGATATTATTATTCCTGCTTATAAGGCGCAAAATACCATTGATAAAACTGTTGCGTCTGTTGCAATACAAAACATTGCAGACCAATGTGTTGTAACTATTGTAAATGACGGTGAAAAAGGAAATTATAAAAAGACGGTTGACAGATTTAAAGATATGGTTGAAATACGTGAAATAAAAATGGAACAAAACGGTGGCCCAGGAGTAGCAAGACAATTTGGTATAGATAACACCTCTTGCCCGTATTTCACTTGTATCGATGCCGATGATACGTTTTCAGGTGCGTTTGCTCTGGCTGTATTACTTCGTGGTTTTGAACAGAATCAGAATAATTGCGCTGTAATAGGTTCGTTTGCGGAAGAACACCCAGGACTTCAATTTATGTCACATCAGACGGATTTGGTGTGGATGTTCGGTAAACTTTATCGCAGAGATTTTATTGATAGATTTAAAATTCGTTTTAATTCTACAAGAGCAAACGAAGATAATGGATTTAATACTTTGCTTCGTCTTTGTGCGACAGAACAAGAGCCTATTGCATTTATACAGGACAATGTATATTTCTGGCACAGTAAAGAAGATAGTATTACACGTATAAATAATTGTGAATATTCCTATAATCAAAGCTTTGTAGGGTACACAGACAATATGATATATGCAATTGTAGAGGCTAAAAAACGGAATCCGTTTAACGGTAACATTATGTTCTGGGCAACACAGACGATGTTCCACCTTTATACATATTATATGCAAACTTGTGAGCGTGATAAGAGGTTTAAAGACCAGAATTATCAATGCTGTGTTAAATATTATCAAACGGTCTTTCAGAAGATACGTCCTGAACTTTCGGATGAAATATTTAAAGAAATATACAGTAATGTCGTTCAACAAAGTGATATGCGAAATATTGCTCCTGATGTTACTATATATCAATTTTTAGATATGCTCGAAAAAGAGCCAAAGATTGAATTTGAAATTGAACAGCCGACACCGAAAGTTTTGGTTGGACAAAAGTAAAAAAGAGTAAACACCATAGAGCTACTCGGTTATTGGGTGGCTCTTTTTGGTATGTAAAAAATAAAAATAGAAAGGAGTTGGTTCTATGGGAGAAGCTATGATACGGGGTAGGCGAACCCGTATAAACTACGCCAAAGATTTTGAATACACCACAAACGACACAGCAACTTTAGTAACTAAATATATTGGAAACAAGACTGATGTAGTTGTACCGAGTAAGATTAATGGGAAACCTGTGGTGTTACAGAATAGTGGTGATGATTATGGCACAACATTGTTGTTCGATGAGAGGGCTTCCTTGATTAAAAACATAAGAATTAAGGAAGGTGTCGTGTTTAATAATAACGATGCTTCTTTTGCTTTTGCTGGCTGTGATGCACTTACAAGCGTTAGCGGACTTCCAAAAACAACGGCGAATATGAGCTTCGCATTCAGTGAATGTTTTAATCTTGTTAATGCGCCGACAATACCTGCAAATGTGACGAATATGTCTGCTACATTTCAGGATTGCGCCAGCCTTATTAATGCACCTGTTATACCTGCTAATGTGACCGATATGACTGCTACGTTTTCCTTTTGCGCCAACCTCATCAATGCACCTGTCATTCCTGCAAATGTGATAAATATTGGTACTACATTTGCTGATTGTATCAACCTTGTAAATGCGCCTGTTATACCTGAAAATGTGACGAGTATGGCGAGAACATTTGATGGATGTATCAACCTTATTAATGCACCTGTCATTCCTGCAAATGTGACGAGTATGTATGGTACGTTTTATAATTGTTGCAACCTCATTAATGCACCTGTAATTCCGAATAGCGTAACGAATATGTATCAAACGTTTTGTAATTGTTACAACCTCGTTAATGCGCCTGTCATTCCTGCAAATGTGACGAGTATGTTCGGTACGTTTTGCGGTTGTAGCAAGATTAAAAAAGCGCCTGTCATTCCTGCTAATGTGATGAGTATGGTTAGTACTTTTAACGGTTGTAGCAACCTTGTAAATGCACCTGTCATTTCTGCAAATGTGACGTATATGCAGAGTGCGTTTGAGAATTGTATCAACCTCGTAAATGCACCCGTTATACCTGCAAATGTGACGAGTATACAGAAAACGTTTTATAATTGTATCAACCTTACAGGCAACATTAGAATTGTGTCAAATCGTATTAACAATACGTCAATGGCTCATTGCTTCAATGGCACGACTCTGCCCAAGAACGTCTATATCCCTTCAACAGGCTTAGACGCAATTAACAATACTTGGAATGCTGCGTTTAACACAACCTATGGTATCAATGGTAAAAACGGTGTTACGGTTATTGACGATACAGCTCTTGATTGGACTTATACCACAAATGACACGGCTACACTCCTTACGAAATACACAGGAGATAAAGCTGATGTTGTTGTTCCTACAACTCTTGCTGCAAAGCCAACTATGTTGTCGACAGCAGTCTTTGAAGGAACGAATGTAAATAGTGTTGATTTGGCAAACACTCAATTCGCAAACAATGATATGGCTAATACATTTAATGGCTGTACAAACTTAAAAGGTGTTACTAATCTCACCAATACAGTAAATGCAATGAATCATGCATTTAATAATGCTACAAATCTTAAAACGGTTAGCAGTATTAGTGACACTGCTTCTATCAGAATGTCAAATGGGTATATGGCATTTTCAAACTGTACGAACCTCACAAGTGTTCCAAATATGGGCATTATAGCTTCCGTGGTAAATTCTTCAACAAATGTAGCTTATGCTTTTCATAATTGCTCAAATCTTTCAAATATTAATATGCCTATATTTGGTATCCGCACATTCGGATCAATATCCTCCTTTAATGGATACAAAACATTTGCAAATTGTTGTAACTTAATCGCATTAGAAACTATGGGCATTACTGTAATAGGAAACTCCAATTTGAGCAATATGTTCCAAAACACAGGAATAAGTTCTTTAAACAATTTATCTAACAAAAGGGGAGAAGAATTTGCATTTTCTATCATAGGAAATGCAAATATGAACGGTGCTTTTGTTGGGTGTAAAAAATTATCAACGGCGAATTTTAGTTCAGCTATTTTCAATGAGGGCAACGCAAATGTAAATATGCCGTTTGCATTTTATAATTGCCAAAATCTTGTGAATGTTGTAAACTTGCCAAACGGTGCGAGGAACTTATCTTACGGATTTGCAAATTGTTCAAAATTAAATGAAGTAACTCAATTGCCTGAAACCGTAAACGATGTCTCTTATACATTTAGTAATTGTACAAATCTTAAAACAGCTATTGATATTTCTGATTCTGTTTATACTATGCAAGGAACGTATAAAGGGTGTACCAACCTAACAAATGTACCCATTACTTCTGTTTCTTTGAATACGCAATATATGGATAGAGCATTTGAAAATTGCTATAAATTAATAAACGCTCCTCTTATACCTCCAAATGTTACTTCTCTTAGCAGGACATTCTTCGGATGTACGAATCTTACAGGAAATATTCCGATATACACGAACAAGATGACATCTTACTCTTCTGTATTCGAGAATACATCAAAAGCCAAGAATGTTTATGTATATAATACTAACGCTACAAGCAATATGTATAATGTCTGGAATTCCGCAGCCAACGGTAAAAACGGAGTAACAGTGGTTAATATGGGTACTTGGGAGAACGCTTGTTGGGAGCACTCAGGTGGATATACGACAAGATACGTGGGATCGAGTACAGAAGTGTTTGTTCCAGCTACATTGAGCGGTCAGGTTACCACTTTAAGACACGCGGGCAGGTACAGTAGCAATGCGCCGTTTTATAGTAAACGCCTGAATATAAAGGTTATCAAGTTTCAAAGTGGGGTAAAATATGACAGCGATAATATGACCAATGCTTTTAGAGACCACACTGGTCTTGTAGCTGTATACGGCATTCCATCATCGGTAACATCTGTATGGAATGCGTTCCAAGGATGCTCGAATTTAACTAAAGTTTCGTCTATTCCCAGCTCAGTTACACAGTTGCATAATACTTTTGCGTACTGTACCTCTCTCGTCAATGCTCCTTCTCTGAAAAACCTCACCAATTTAACGGATATGGAGGGGGCATTTCGTGGTTGCTCAAATCTAAAAAATATTGACTGTATTCCGAATAAAGTAGCTGATATAACTATGTCTTTCTTAGATTGCGCCTCTCTCGTTAATGTCCCTGATATAACAAATCGATCGGTGTCATATTTTAATATGAGAAGTGCTTTTGAAAACTGTAAAAGTTTAGTTAATGCTCCCAGCCTAACAGGCACAAACGTTTATGCTATGGACAATGCTTTTAAAAACTGCTCTAATCTTAAAAACGTGCCTAAATCTTTGCCAAATAGCATATATATTATAAATGGTGCCTTTATAAATTGCACTTCCCTCGTCAATGCGCCCGTTATACCTAATGGAAGCCTTAGTTTTATGGTTTCTACGTTTAAAGGATGTACGAATCTTACAGGAAATATTATCATAAAAGCAAATGGTATTAGTAGCGCTGCGGATTTCCCTGGCGCACGGGACTGTTTCTCAAATACTACGTTACCTAAGAACGTATATATCCCGTTTCAGGGAATTAATACTGCTTTCAATACTTATAATGCATTTAAGGGATGGAATGGACAAAACGGCGTAACGATTTACGATATTAATACGTATAAGGGTTAATGTGAATAAAATGTGCATTTTATCTCCGCATATATTTTTTATAAATACATATAATATATAGCAAGCATATTTATAGCAAGTTGCTTGACAAATACATTTATATGTGTTATAATGGGTAAAAATGAAAGGGGATTTTTTATATGGCTCAAATTAGTTTCCGTGTAGACGATAACGTAAAGCGAGAGGCCGAGGAGACTCTTGATGTTATAGGGTTGAGTATGTCGGCAGCAATGAACATTTTTTTAAAAAAGATTGCAAGAGAAAAACGCATACCGTTTGAACTATCCGCAGACCCATTCTATTCCGAAAGTAATATACATTATTTGGAGAAAAAAATGGAAGATTATAAAAAAGGTAAACTTCGCTTCTCCGAACATGAATTAATTGAGGAATAATGAGATGCAGATAAAAGAACTAAAATGGGATTTCGATGCGTGGGAAGATTATCTCTATTGGCAATCACAAGATAAAAAAATCCTAAAAAGAATCAACCAGCTCATAAAAGATATGCGGAGAGACCCCTTTAATGGTATCGGCAAGCCCGAGCCGTTAAAGGGCAATCTTACGGGTCTTTGGAGCAGACGCATTGACGAAAGACACCGAATTGTATACTTGATTGAAAATGAAGCACTACTGATTTTCTCTTGCAAAGGTCATTACAACGATTAACAAAAAAAAATAAGACTCGATGTAGCCAGTTCTCGTTAAAATATTCACTGAGTATAATAAAAGTAACAGAACCCGACACGCCTCTCCACGATGCGTACCACGTCGGGTCATTTAATTTATCTTGCTCAGAAAAACCAATCTCATAAAGAAAAATTTTTAATTTATCATCAGCCACCGCAATTGCAGTGGTATTTTTATTTTAGGAGGTAATTTTATGAACACAAAAGCTGACACTATCGCAAGAACAATAATTTTGGCATTGGCTCTTGTCAATCAAGCACTTGCTATTGCCGGTAAAGACAAAATTCCCGTTGTCGAAAGCGATATTTACCAGATTTGTTCGTTGGCTGTAACCGTTGGCTCTGCTATATGGAGCTGGTGGAAAAACAATTCTTTCACCAAAGCAGCTAAAGCGGCGGATGAATACAAAGATGAACTTAAAAAGGGGAACAAATAATTATGGAAAGAATCATTGAAAAGCCGGGCGTTATCCCCCGCCCGGCCAAACTTAGAAATTATGATTATGCCGTTGCCGTATCAAAAGAACCTCTTACCCATCTGCCCGACAAATACACGATTCCCGAAAAGAATATCCCCGAAGTGCACGACCAAACTTGGACTCAGATGTGTGTGGCATATTCTCTTTGTCAGTGCGCAGAAGGTAAGGATTTACATGACGGTAACGAATCAGCTCATTATTCTCCGTCTTGGATATACGGACGCGATGAACTCAGAGACGGGTATGAAGGCGAGGGGTTATATGCTCAAACTGCTATGGACGGGATATTAAAGGTTGGATTCCTAAAATCGTTATATTTTGATTTTCTAAAAGATGTCCCCGAAATTCTAACCCTTAGCCAATCGAGAAACGACCTTCTTCCTCTGTCACTCGAAAATTGTCCCAAAGCATATTATGAAATCAATTATGCCTTAAAAGATAAAAAATGGGATATGTTAAGGCAAGCGTTGGTTGAAACCGAACGTCCTGTTTTTATTATATCCGACACGTTTTTCAAGGGTGGCTCTCATGCTATTATTGCTATCGGATACGCTGACGAGTTTAAGGGTAAAAAAGGTCGTTTTGTTCAATTTCAAAACTCTTGGGGAACAGAATACAAGGATAACGGCAGATACTATATGCCATTTGAAAAGGTTGACGACATATATGTTTTATCTTGGGAGGAACCCAAGTTCCCGTTTGCAGATGTCAAAAAGAGCGATTGGTTTTATGACAGCGTAAAACATGCATATCTGTCGGGTTTTGTAACCGGTACATCCGAAACCGATTTTTCGCCCTATGATAATATGATTCGCGGTGATATGGCAGTCATTTTATCTCGGATGTTTGAAAAGCTGGAACAATCAATTAACGCTTTTGCAAGAACACAACTTCAAGAGGGACGCTCTGTGCGTGAGATTAATTTTAAAACACCTGATGAATGTACTGTTTCTTTCGACGATGTTGAGTGCGATGATTACTATTACAACGCAATCAGATTTATGTGTGCGAACGGAATTATGACAGGCGTAACCGACAAAGAATTTGACCCTACCGCCGCTATTACACGGGCAGAGGTTGCAACTATTATAAGCCGAACATATATGAGCATCGTGCGTTGTCTTGAACTTGCTTTTAAACAGAAAATAACGATTCCTCGAATACAACATATCTCATTTAAAGATGTTGTAAACGGGGATTGGTTTTATAACTATGTATATGACACACAAACGCTCGGTCTGATGTCGGGTGACGGCGATGGGACATTTGCCCCAAACAGAAGTATCACGAGGGCTGAGGGTGCGGCTGTTATGTGTCGTCTTTTTAAAGCAATCGAGAAATTGCTTGAACAGTTATAAGCGAAGGGACGATAATCCTGTTTTGATGTTGCCAAATCAATCGCCCTATTGACATACACAAAAATGTATGGTATAATTATATTAACAGAAAGGTATAATAATTATACAAGGAGTTGATTTTATGAATATCAGACCGTCAGCGGCAATCAGAAATAATTATAATGATATTTCAAACTACTGCAAAGAAACAGGGGAACCCGTGTATCTTACGAAAAACGGTGAAGGTGATTTGGTGGTTATGGATATTGAAACCTTTTCAAGACGAGAAAAGATGCTTAAATTAAGAGAAGAACTCGTTGCCGCAGAGGAAGAAAGATTAATGGGCAAAAAAGGATATTCGGTCGATGAACTCGATAAAATGCTTGACAGTGCAGCGTCAGAGGTAAGTCATGTCGGATAAGAAGTATAATGTTATAATTTCAGACAAGGCTGCGTCAATGCTTGTAAATCATGTCAGGTTTTTAGCGAATGTTTCACCTGAAGCCGCCAAAAAGCTGCATAAGGATATTATCGCCGAAATAAGAGTCTTAGAGTTTATGCCTGAAAGTTATCCGTGGCTTAACTGTGATGAAATTCCGGCAAACAAATACAGAAAAAAGCTTGTAGCAAAAAGGTATCTTTTAATCTATCAAATTAAGGATAACACCGTTTACGTTGATTATGTTTTGGATTGCAGACAGGATTATAAATGGCTGCGGTGAGTTAGACAACCCATCTATTTCGTTTTATCGATTATACAGGTGTATCTCAGCCTTATAAGTGAGAAGTTTATACAGCATAAGAGTAATTAAGCGTACCGACTTAGTTACTCTTATTTCTTTTTTAGAAAAGGGGTGATGATATGACAGTAATTGACAAAGTTATAAACATAGCTTTAAATGAAGTTGGGTACCTTGAAAAACGCACTAACAGCCAGCTTGACAACAAAACTGCAAACGCCGGGCAAAACAATTATACGAAGTACTGGCGTGACATAAAGCCCGACTATCAAGGTCAGCCGTGGTGCGCTTGCTTTGTGACGTGGTGCTTTGAAAAGGCATTTGGGAAAGATAACGCGAAAACACTACTCAAACATTATCCGTATGTATATTGCCCGACAATGGCTAACTTGTTTACCTTATATGCGACACCTAAAAAAGGTGACATTGTTATTTTTAAACACGGCAGCACGTTTACACATACGGGTCTTGTAGTCAGCGTAAGCGGCAATACATTTTCAACTGTCGAGGGAAATACCTCGGGTGGCAGTACGATTGTTGCAAACGGTGGCGGTGTATGTAAGAAGACGTATAATATATATAACCTGCCCGGCACAAAATTTTGCAGACCTAATTATGAAATAGTTGAGGAGGGATTAACAATGACCCAATACGATGAACTTAAAAATATGATAAACGCTCTCAACGACAATATAACTGCGTTGAGTGATAATATCGACAGGACAGCCGACAGAGTTACTCGGCTTGAAAATCCTATGATATACAATTATATCGATAATAATCTGCCCGAGTGGGCAAGACCAACAATACAAAAACTTGTAGACAAAGGTATTTTAAAAGGTGACGGCGATGGACTAAACCTTGACGAAAATCTCATGCGTCTGCTCGTTATAAATGACCGCGCCGGTTTATACTAATCGGCAGATAGGGGGCAGTTATGCATGAAGATGAAAAAACCATCTTAATTGAAACAGAACAAAGAGCGAAAGCAAATACGCATCGGATAGACAAACTCGAAACGAGTTTAAAAGAACTTAATAAGGAAAATCGTGCAATATATAAAATTGCTTCTTCCGTAGAAGTGATGGCGCAGAAAATCGGGACTATCGATGAAAAAGTTGACGACATAAAGAAAAAGGTAGACGATACCGCAACAGCTCAGCAAAACTCTGAGAAAAACTTCTTGCAGAAAATTTCGGAGATTGAACACGCACCTGAGGAACAGTTGTCGAAAAACGTAAACTCCATAAGGGTCGGCATCACCACAAGTATTATCACGTTTATTGCCACAGGAGTGATAGCGGCTGTTGTAGCGTTGATTGTGTCGAAGTGATTATAAAATTTGTCGTCAATACAAAAAAGCATTGACAACAAACGACAAAAGTGGTACTATTAATATACACCAAGGTCGAATATTGCAACTTTGGGTGGGCTAACGGCATTTTTTATTTGTGGAATCTATTTTCATGTTTTTCTTTTTGACATTTTATCGGAGCGGATTATGTTATAATAGACATAAGAATCTATGTTAGGATGTTAGAAAAATGATTATAGATATTGATTTTTTAAACAAAAGGATTAAAGGTGATTTTATGTGTAAGCCATTAGAAAAATTATTTGGCAAATCTGCCGAATATTTATTAGATACTTACAGCGATAAATATAGTTACCCGATAGATATTGTAAAAATAATAAACAAAATAGGTGGAATTTCTCTTGGTAGTAAGAATTTCTCAGACCTTGATGAAATTCTTTCTAAAGATGGTTCCCGTGCGCACGTTATAGGAGCCGTAAGGGTACTGGATGACGGAGTTCAAATTATATACGCAGACTCGTTAGACAAAGAGAAGGATGTTGAACACCCTAATATCACGCAGGAACAAAAACAGGAAAAACTAATGAGAAGACAGCGTTTTACGATAGCGCACGAATTAGCTCATTGTTGTTTACACATCGATGCAAATCAAAAGAAGAACTATATTGAATTAAGAAGTGAAAATATAGGCATAGAGGATGAGAATAAAGAAAAACTCGCGAATATATTTGCGGGGGAACTGCTGATGCCGAGACCTGTTATAGATGCCTTCGTCTTAAATCCGCAAAAATACGGTGTTGCTATCGGCAATGAAATATCTGTAAGACAGATGGCGGATGCTTTCTTAGTCAATAATCATACTATGTGTGAACGATTGAGGTATCTGCGAGATAATGACGGGTTATATGCCGGTGCTGTATTTAATACCTCTGGCATTCCGGGAATGGGAGAACGTCTTGATGGATAATTCTGTGTTAAAAGCTGTCACCGAGAGTCAGGTAAACGCTAAACTTGAACAAGGCATCAATACGGATAATACGCCTGAAATACAAACGAAATCGATATCCATAAAAGATAAATCCGAGGAAACATATTTGGATATCGTACAGGATGTTGTTAAAAGTTCCAAAGAGAATTTATCAAAAATACATAAGGAAAAATTAGAATTAAGAAACAGGTTGATAAATTTCTGTTTACAAATTTTAACTGTGCAAATGATATTTCTAATATTGTTTTTGGTTTTATCCAGACAAATACAGCTGTCAGACAATGTCTTAACCGTATATATGACAGCTGTATTTGTTGAAACCCTTGGCGCGGTAGTCGTTATGATAAAGTATGCATTCAAAGCCGATGAAGAGGTTAGGATAATTGACATACTTAACGCTGTTGTTAAAAACTTTCAAAAGTACCGCGACTCTAAAGATGACAACATATGATGTGCGTTATGAATCTGATATAGATATTTCAAATGTTAGTTGTTGCTCAATACGCAACTAAAAAATGACGAACTCAAAAACATCTCCGTCAGGCATATGAATTTATGCACACTTGACGGCGTTTTGTTATTTGGCGGACATCCCGTTTGGGGATGTCCGCTTTTTTTACGCCTCATAATAAGAACAGCGAGGTCGAGTAAATTATATACCCAACCCCGCCTAAGTGTTTCTTGCAATGATTTTTAGCGAATTTCTTAGAAAATTTTGTTCTTTATCTACCATTACCGTGGGGCAACGAAGATACGGAACAACTCATAAATATTTTGAATAAATATAATGTCAAAGCAACGTTTTTTGTTGTCGGCGACTGGGTTGACAAATATCCCGAATCGGTGAAACAGCTGTCCGATGCAGGTCACGAAGTTATGAACCATTCAAACAAGCATCCGCATATGCCCGAACTTTCAAAAGATAAAATGCGCGATGAACTAACCGCTTGTAGCAATAAAATCGAGGCAATCACCGGGGTCAAACCGATACTGTTTCGTGCGCCTTACGGTGATTATAACAACGAGGTTATTCAAACCGTCCGCGAATGCGGAAGTTATACCATTCAATGGGATGTTGACAGCCTTGACTGGAAAGACCTTTCCGCGGATGAAATAACCAAACGTGTAACAAGCAAGATTAAACCCGGCAGCATCGTGCTCTTTCACAACGCCGCCAAACATACCCCCGAGGCATTACCGGGAATACTCGAAAAGCTAAAATCCGACGGATATAATATTATTCCGATTTCACAGCTCATCTATGCCGACAACTATACGATTGACACAGAGGGCAGACAACATCTCAATTCAAACACAGCATCCGATTCCGAAAAAAGCCGGTAACATATTTAACCTCCGTTCCACCACCCCACACCGGCATAAGCTGCGCTTAAACCTTCCTTATCCACAGGTCAAAAAGGCATTAACGGAAAATGAACTTTCACATTATCCTTTCTTTGTTCAAAAAAGCGTTCGGCAGCGATTTATGCCGAACGCTTTTGAATTATCTGTTTATATATCCGAACAAAGCTTTGCACCGAGAATAAACCCGACCTTTTTATAAGCCGAATACACATCTCAAACATATTCAATGTCTTTGTTATTTTTTGTCATCGCCGCGGCTCTTTGCCACTAACTTTTCAAGCTCTGCTTTAAACGTGTCAATATCCTTAAACTGTTTATAAACGGACGCAAACCGAACATATGATACCTCATCGATCTTGCGAAGTCTGTCCATAACCATTTCACCGATTTTAACACTTGACACTTCTCTCTCCAGCGAATTATGCACCGTTGTCTCTATTTCGTCAAGCATATGGTCAACCATATCTATTGATACGGGTCGGCTCGCACAGGCATTCATTATTCCGCGCTGAAGCTTTTCTCTGTCATACGGTTGTCTTGAACCGTCCTTTTTTACAACAATAATCGGTACGCTTTCGATTTTTTCATAGGTGGTAAACCTTCTGCCGCAGTTCAGGCACTCTCTGCGCCTGCGGATTGCCGTTCCGTCATCGGTTGACCGCGAATCAACAACCTTGCTCTCTAAATTACCGCAATACAAACATCGCATACCACACACTCCTGTCTGATGTCAAATTTATTCTGCATTATTATACAATAATATATAACAAATTATACTTTACCGAGTTTTATGTGTCAATATAAAGGCTTAATTGTTGAAAAATAAAAACAGTTTTGTAACATACCTGTAATTTTTTCGCTTTTATTTTAATTCCACAACGGTCACACCGTCCTCGCCCTCGCCATACTTTCCGCGGCGAAAACTTTTGACGTGCGGATGACGGCGCAGCATTTCTCTTATTCCGTTTCTCAAAACGCCCGTTCCCTTGCCGTGAATAATGCTCACCTCGCCAAGGCCTGCCATTGCCGCCTCGTCAAGATATTTGTCAACCGCATACTCTGCCTCTTCGAGCATCATCCCTCTAAGGTCGGTTTCGGGTTTGACCGCTGCCTTGCGCAATCCTCCGCCGCTGCCGCCGGAATAACGCTTTCTCTCTTTCTTTACGGACGGCGTATCTTCCTGCGGCAAAAGCGCGAGGTTGTCGGCTTTCGCCGTTATCTTCATTATGCCGACCTGAACAACAACCGTACCATCCTTTTTATTTATTGATATAACGCTTCCTCTGTCACCCAAATCGCAAATCAATACGTCCGCACCCGGCCGCAGCTTATTTATATCAACTTTGTTTTTGTGCTGTACCTGTGTTTGCCTGTTTTTCGGCGGCTTATTCGTTTTAAGCTTTAACCCGAGCTCTCGGCGCACCTCTTGCATTTGACGCAAGGTTTCCATATCATCATTCTTTTTTCTCAGCTCTTTTATTTCTTCTATTTGTCTGTCTATATCCTGTTGTGCGCGCTGAATTATCTTTTCTGCCTTTTCTCTTGCGCGGTCATAAATTTTATCTTTTTGCTTTTCTATTTTCTCGCGCTCGGCGGCAAGCTCTTTTTTCAGCCGCTCCGTTTCGCGGCGCAAATCCTCTGCCTCTTCCGAATTTTTCTCTGCCGATACCCTGTTTTCTTCAAGTTTTGACAGTACATCTTCAAACGCAATATTATCCTCTGACAACATCTCTTTTGACCTGTCGATGATTCTCTTGCTCAATCCGAGCTTTTCCGAAATGGCAAACGCATTGCTTCGTCCCGGCACGCCTATCAAGAGCCGATATGTCGGGCTTAAAGTCGCCACATCGAATTCACACGATGCGTTTTCAACCCCGACGGTCGATAACGCATATAATTTAAGCTCGCTGTAATGTGTTGTGGCGGCAATAATCGCGCCTGCCGACCGAAAATCCTCTATTATTGCCGTTGCAAGCGCCGCGCCCTCAACCGGGTCTGTTCCCGCGCCCAGCTCATCAAACAGAACCAGACACCCCGGCGTAACCCTTTGAGATATTTCGACTATCTTTTTCATATGTGACGAAAATGTCGAAAGACTTTGTTCTATGCTTTGTTCATCGCCTATATCCGCAAAAATATCGGGGCATATCGGCAAATGACTTCCGTCCGCAGCAGGGATATGCAGCCCTGCCTGTGCCATAAGGCAAAACAGTCCTATCGTTTTGAGCGTAACCGTTTTTCCGCCCGTATTCGGGCCGGTTATAACAAGCGTATCAAACTCGCCGCCCAGCTCAATATCCACCGGAACAACTTTTTTTGCGTCAATAAGCGGATGCCTGCCCTTTTTTATGTGTATAAAGCCGTTGCCGCTTATCTGCGGCATAACCGCCTTCATTTCAAGCGCAAGCTTTGCTTTTGCCAATACAAAATCAAGATGAATTATGGTTTCATAATCCATACTCAATTCATCGGTTATCTCCGCCGCCTCATTTGAAATTTCAAGCAAAATCTTTTCTATCTCCGTCTGTTCGCGCAAAGCAAGCTCATGCAGCTCGTTATTTGCGTTGACAACACTTTCGGGCTCGATAAAAACCGTTGACCCCGACGCGGACATATCATGTGCAATACCCTTTACCTCGCCGCGGTGTTCCGCCTTTACGGGAACAACATAGCGATTGTTACGCACCGTGACAATCGGGTCTTGCAAGAGCTTGCGATAATACTGAGAATGTATCATTCCGTCAAGAGTATTCCGAATTTTCGCACCGGCATTTTTTATCCTGCGCCGAATTGACGCAAGCTCCGGCCCGGCATTGTCAGACATTTCATTCTCGGATATAATTGATGATGTAATCCTCTCTTCAAGCTTTTTTTCGGGGAAAAGCGTTTCGATGTATCCGAACAAAACCCCGGTTTGTTCCGCAGTATAGCGTTTTAAAAGCCTTGCGCATTTCAAGATGCGCGCTATATTCAAAAGCTCGGACATAGACAAACCGCCGCCGACCGAAAGGCGTTTGATTGCCTCATTCGGCGTTGAAACCGATAAAATATCGGGCGAACCGTACTTTAAAATCAAAGTGACCGCCGCATCCGTTTCATCAAGCATTTGCTCGGCGGAACGGCGCACCGATACAGGTTCGAGCGCAAGAGCGATTTTTTTTGCTCCGTCATTTTTCGCAAATTCGCAAAGCCGTTCGAGAATCTTGTCAAATTCAAGAGTTTTTAAAGTTTTGTTATCCATATCATCATTGCCCCCTCATAGTGTCATCCGTTTTAATAAATCTTTACATTAAATAAGCATACCCTCAAAGGGTATGCTTATTCCAATCTTAACTTAATATGTCATATACCCAAAAGAAATGACTATACGGCGCGGTTAACCTTACCTGATCTCAAGCATCTTGTGCAAGCATATACCTTAGTCGGAGTGCCGTTAACGATAGCCTTAACTCTTCTTACGTTAGGCTTCCACGCTTTGTTTGCTCTGCGGTGAGAGTGAGATACCTTTATACCGAAAGTAACGCCTTTTCCGCAAATTTCGCATTTTGCCATACAGATACACCTCCTTAAATTTTCAATAAAAAAATTACTTAACTATGATATTATAACAGAAACAATAACAATTTGCAAGTCTTTTTTTGAAATTTATTAAAATTTCTAAAAAATATTTCTTTAAGCCAAGCTTTATCGTCATTTTTAGGGTACCCGAACAGACAAATCTTATATTATTCTACTCGCTCATCATATGCCCATATACGGCTTTGCCGTTTCTCTGTTTCGATATTCGTGTTTTTCATAATACCCGATAAGGTTCTTATCGGCATCTCTGAGTGCGACCATATATACATCTTTGTTTTCTTTTTCATTATAATATGTGTACATAATATTATTCTCGGGACTTTTTTGGAACCACCCGAGAACCCTGTCAATCATTTCGTTTGATTTTGCATTATGACAATCTTTAAGGCTTTTACCGGTCAAGTCCTTATGATAGCGGCTAACCGCCGCAGGATTCATATATACAATAACCGAATTCAAATCGCATATAACGACCGCCGCATTATCCGAATCTATAACGCTTTTTAACAATAAATCCAACATTTTTTATTCCTCACATTCCTAAATTCAACATTATTTAAATTAATAATTACATCTCCTATTATACCCGTTTTTTCCGCTCTGTCAATGAAATATTTGATTTTTTGTCAATTTATGATATTTATTATTCACACGCCGCTCCGATATGCAAATTTCTTCGAATAATTATTGCGTTTTTTATTGACAAAACAGCGTTTAAATTTTATAATATATAATGATGGTTTATACAAACAATGACTTAACGGATTCAAAATAAAAGATAAGGAGATTTGATATGCAAAAGATTATTTCAACAGGATTTGAAAAAGAAAGAATTCCTTGGTACGGAAACAAATTTCTGAACGGAAACGGATACTTTGGTGTACGCGGAACTATGGAAGAATACACCAAAGAGAATATGCCGGCAATCAATATGGCAGGCATATACGACCGCGTGGGCAATGCGTGGCGCGAATCGATAAACGCGCCGAACGTTTTGTATACATATATAAAAGCCGACGGCTGTGTTTATGCCCTCCCCGATTCCGAGCCGTATGAACATACGCATACCTTGGACTATCACAACGGCTTGCAAAGCCGCAAAACCGTTTGGAAAACCGACAAAGGTCTTATAACGGTTGAAAGCGAACGCTTTGCGGATATGGAACGCCAGCATCTTATCGCTATGCGGTACAGCGTTAGCGCCGATTATGACTGTGATATGGAAATCGTGACCGGTATAGACGGCGATGTTTGGGATATAAACGGTCCTCACTTTGCAAAGCTTGACATCAAATGCGAAAACGGCGTAAAGACCGTAATCGGTACAACCGTTGAAAATTCGGTAAAGGTTACCTCGACCGAATACACACGCTTTGACTTTGACGCCGAAAAGCGCTGTGAAATAACAGATACGGCGGCTCTCGGTCACATTTCTTTCCGTACGGATGCAGGCAAAAAGTACACAATTGAAAAGGTTGCCGAAATTTATACATCTGTCGATACTCTTCCGCGCAGCGGCGACATAACATCAATCACATTTGACGAAGCACGCGATGAAAGCGTTAAGAAATGGAATGAAATACAGGCGGTTTCAGAGGTAACGATAGATGGTGACGAAAAGGCTCAACAGGCGGCCGAGGCGCTGAATTATGCGCTCTATCATATGAACTGTATAGGGCCGCGCAATATGAAAAGTATGTCAATCCCGGCGAGAGGTCTTTCGGGACAGGTATATAAGGGCGCGGTATTCTGGGATACGGAAATGTTTATGGTTGACTATTTTGCATACACCCAACCCGAGGTGGCAAAAACCCTTATCAGATACCGCATCGACACAATCGGCGGTGCGCGTCAAAAGGCAAAGGAATACGGATTGAACGGCGCATATTATGCGTGGGAAAGTCAGGAGGGCGGATATGAGGCTTGCTCTGATTATAACGTAACGGACGTGTTCACAAAGCGCCCGATGCGCACATACTTCCGCGATAAACAATATCACGTTTCGGCGGCGGTTGTCTATGCAATAATGAAATACATAGACGCGACCGGCGATACCTCGATTCTTGCCGAAGGCGCGGCTGAGGTTGCCGTTGAGTGTGCAAGAATGTACCGTTGTTTGCTTTTGAAATACGCCGACAAAGACAAGTATGAGATACATGATGTTGTCGGGCCGGACGAATATCACGAAAGAGTGAACAACAACGCATACACAAACAGAATGGCAAAGTTTGTTTTCGAAAAAACGGTTGAATTTATTTCGGAAATCAAAAACGAATATAAAGATTGCTATGACGAACTTGATAAAAAATATGACCTTAAATCCCTCGAGTCGATATTTGACGACTCGGCGAAAAACCTCTATATTCCTCAGCCCGATTCAAAAAGCGGTGTAATCGAACAGTTTGACGGATATTTCTCGCTTGAGGATACAAGCGTTGACGAGGTACGGTCACGGCTTCTCGACCCGACCGAATATTGGGGCGGAGCATACGGCGTTGCTACAGACACACAGGTTCTCAAACAGGCCGATGTTGTTGCTATGCTCAGTATGTTCAAAGATGATTACAGCGAGGATATAATGAAAGCGAACTGGAGCTATTACGAGCCGAGAACCGAACACGGCTCATCGCTTTCGGCGTGTATGTATTCGCTTTTGTCATGCTATATTGAAAACCCCGACGCAGCATATCCTCTGTTCATCAAGTCGGCGAGTGCGGACTTGGTTCCCGGCTCAAAAGAATGGATTGGACCGCAATATATCGGCGGAACTCACCCTGCATCAGAGGGCGGCGCATGGATTGTTGCGATAAAAGGCTTTGCCGGAATGACGGTTAAAGACGGAAAGCCGTCATTTAACCCCGCTTTGCCGACAGGCTGGACGGGAATGCACTTTAAAGTTCTCGTTTGCGGAAAGCTATATGACGTTAAGATAAGCGGCAAAAATGCCGAGGTAAACGAAATTAATCAATAGAACTTAACTGACAGGAGGAAAAGAAAATGTTAAAAGCTGTTATATTTGATTTGGACGGCGTTCTCGTATCAACGGACGTATTGCACTATCGTGCGTGGAAAAAGCTCGCCGAGGACGAGGGCATAACCGAGTACACCGAGGCGGACAACGTGCGTCAGCGCGGCGTAAGCCGAATGGCGTCTTTAGAGGTTGTTCTCGAAAAAACCGATAAAAAATACACTGATGAGCAAAAGCTCGAAATGGCGGAGAGAAAGAACAATATCTATGTTGAATCGCTGTCAACACTGTCAAAAGACGATATCCTTCCGGGGGCAATGCGTTTTATCGACTATATAAAAGAACACGGAATCAAGACCGCGGTCGGCTCGGCAAGCAAAAATGCGCCGCTTATATTGGAAAAGACGGGCCTTTTGCCGCATATGGACGCGGTGAGCTGCGGACTTGATACAACCAAATCAAAGCCCGACCCCGAGGTATTTCTCGTTGCGGCAAAAAAGCTCGGCATTGAACCCAAGTATTGTATGGTTGTCGAGGATTCGGACGCAGGAATACAGGCGGCAAAGGCAGGTGGCATGACCGCTCTTGCGGTCGGCGCGGCAAAAGAAAATCCGCTTGCGGATTTTTCGGCGGATTCGCTCGATACCGTTGATTATACCGAAATTTTCGGATAAATTCAAACAAAAGGAGAAAAGTATATGGATACAATTGTAACAAACGATATTAAATACGTTGGCGTAAACGACCGCGATATTGACCTTTTCGAAGGTCAATATATCGTCGAAAACGGAATGGCGTACAATTCATATGTCATACTTGACAAAAAGATTGCCGTAATGGATTCTGTTGACGCAAACTTTAAAGATGAATGGCTCGACACCCTCGCCGATGTTCTCGGCGATAAGACCCCAGATTATCTCATTGTACAGCATATGGAACCCGACCATTCGGCAAACATTGACTCTTTCGCCGAAAAGTACCCCGATGCGCAAATCGTTGCGTCGGCACAGGCGTTTAATATGATGAAAAACTTTTTCGGCACGGATTTTTCGGACAGAAGAATCGTTGTAAAAGAGGGTGACACTCTTGAACTCGGCGAACATACTCTGACGTTTATAACCGCTCCGATGGTTCACTGGCCCGAGGTAATTATGACCTATGACAGCCGCGACAAGGTTTTGTTCTCGGCTGACGGATTCGGAAAATTCGGCGCGCTTGACGCTGATGAGGATTGGGCGTGTGAGGCACGCAGATACTATTTCGGCATTGTCGGAAAATACGGCACACAGGTTCAAAACGTTTTGAAAAAAGCCGCCGCGCTTGAGATACAAACTATCTGTCCTCTGCACGGACCTATTTTAAAGGAAAACTTAGACTATTATCTCGGCTTGTATAACACTTGGTCGTCATACGGAACAGAGAGCGAAGGCGTCGTTATTGCGTACACTTCTGTTTACGGTCACACAAAGGCCGCCGTTGAGCTTCTTGCACAAAGGCTCAACGATGCGGGATGTCCTAAAGTCGCCGTTACCGACCTTGCGCGTGATGATATGGCCGAGGCGGTCGAAGACGCTTTCCGTTACGGAACTCTTGTTCTCGCAACGACCACATACAATGCGGACATCTTCCCGTTTATGCGCGAATTCATAAATCATCTTACCGAGCGGAATTTCAGCAACCGCACCATCGCGTTTGTCGAAAACGGAAGCTGGGCGCCCACCGCGGCAAAGGTTATGCGCAAGATGCTTGAAGATTGCAAAAATATAAAGTTTGCCGAAAATACGGTTACAATAAAATCGGCACTCTCGGACGACAACCGCGCTCAAATTGACGCTCTCGCCGCCGAGCTTGCAAAAGATTTCGAAAAATAGTATATCGGGTTTTTAATAAAGCTATTTACATTATAAATCCTATCGGGGACGATAATACATCGTCCCCGATTTTTATTTCTTTCGCACAATTTTGTTCCGCATTTTTTAGGCACTGTTTACGAAGTTTATCGTTCAGTCATTGACATCGCCGCACATATATGATAAGATGATTATACAAAATTTTTACTCTATCAAATTTAACGCTAAAATCGGAGAGGTGTTTGTATGAAAAAAACGAGTAATTTTCGTTGGCTGGTACATCAATCAAAGTATAGTTTAAATATCCTGTGTATTATTCCGTTTGTATGCTTGGTATCGAGTTTATGCAATATCGGTATTTCCATGATATTTAAAGGATATATAGATATAGCGACAAGCGAAAATTCACTGACATTTTTGCAAATGACGATATTTTCCCTTACTGTAATAGTTGTATTTGCATTAACCCAAATCGCTTCATCGGTATTGGAAGGTTACAGCTATAGTAAAACCGAAAAAGGATTGCGAGTTTATTTAATTGAGCAAATAATTAAAAAGCACTTGCTTAAACTTAATAAAATGCACAGCGGTGAAATACAGAACAGGCTCACAAGCGACGTGGCAGAAGTTTCTGACTTTTACATACAATTATTCGGTCAAATGAGCGGAGTTATCTTTACATCTTTGCTTGCGCTTGTTTCGTTGTTCATACTGAACTGGAAAATTACATTGATTTTTTTGATAGTTATCCCGGTGCTGACTATGCTTATATCGGCTTTTTCACCCAAACTGCAAAAGGCGGCGGAAGTCGATTCAAAAAATGAGGATACCAACAGAAGTTATATGCAGGAGTTATTAACGCTCTTGCCGCTGTATCAAGTGTATTCTATGGGAAAAGCTGTCGGAAAGCATTCTTGTACTCTTTATGACAAGAAAACCGCAAGCAAAGTAAAGCTTTCATTTTTAGAGGGAAATTTCGGATTTTTAAACAGTCTGATGAGTTTCGGAATCTTTATCATTACCAGCGCGGTAGGTGCGTATTTCGTAAAAACGGGCGAGAATACGGTAGGTGATTTGGTTGCCATGATACAGCTCAGCAATTATATTATGCTGCCCTTGATAGAGGCACCGAAAATGATTGCGGTATATAATAAAACAATTAACAGCGTAACGCGCATTCGTGAGATTGAAGAAATGCAAAACCGTGATACGGTCGAAATCCCGAACGGGGCAAAATTATATCCGGATTGCATTGAACTTAAACACCTTTCTTTTGGGTACAGTAAAGAAAAAATAATATTGGATGATATTAACGCAACGTTCTCTAAAGGGAAAATATCAGGAATTATCGGAAAAAGCGGCAACGGAAAAAGCACGTTGATAAAGTTGATACTTGGGCTTTATACACCTGTAAAGGACGGTATGATAAAGATACGAAATGAAAATGACCTAAAAAATTATTATAATTATGAAAGGATTATTTCTTATGTTCCGAGCGATAATTTCGTATTTTGCGGTACTGTCAAGGATAACATATGTATGAATACTCCTTTTGATAAAGACAAGTTTGAAAGGGTGTGCAAGGCTGCTAATATTGACAGGTTGGTATCAGGTTTTGATTTAAAAGAAAACGAAAATATCAGCGAGGGCGGAAAGAATTTATCAATGGGTCAAAGACAGCGAATTGCAATCGCACGAGCCTTATATGCCGAAACATCCGTAATGGTCTTTGACGAACCCACGGCTAATCTTGATTCGGAATCGGTTAAATTGTTTTCTGAAATGATACAAAACTTTTCAAAAGACAAAATTTGTATTCTTGTAACCCATGATGATGCGATAGCGGCGATTTGTGATGATGTATACAGATTGGAAGATAAACATTTAACGCTTATAAAAGATTGATTTTTGTTAAAATATAAAAGCGGTTCATTGAGGATGCCGAATCCCGATGCCATCCATCTTTCCGCTTTGTCGAACTCGGATAAAAGAATTACACCCCTTTAAAATCTTGTCTTTACGGGGTTTTTCAACACGCATCGGGGACGATAATACATCGTCCCCGATTTTTATTTCTTTCGCACAATTTTGTTCCGCATTTTTTAGGCACTGTTTACGAAGTTAAAAAAATGTCTTGACAAATTCTTTCTACCGTGTTAGAATTATATTGTCTACAAGAGTAGATAATATAAACGGAGGTGTTTCAATGTCGACAGGAAATATCAACATAGGTGAATCCGAGCTGGAAATAATGAAAGTTATTTGGCGCGCGGGTATGCCGATAAACTCAACAACAATCAGTGAGGCGGTGAAAGAAAAAGGCTGGAAGCGTACAACCATTGCCACCTTTCTCGTAAGGCTTACGGAAAAGGGGGCAATATCCGCAAAGAAAATCGGCAAATCGCTTTATTACACACCGATTTTAACAGCAAAAGAGTATAAAAAAACACAAGTAAAAAGTCTTATAAAAAATCTGTTTGACGGTTCGGCAGGAAACCTTGTTGCCGCACTTTTTGAAGAGGAAGAATTCTCGGATAAAGACATAGGAGAGCTGAAAGCGATTTTTGAGGATAAGGAGGGCTGAATTTGATTGGCGAAATTTTTAAAGCAATTTTGATTATGTCCCTTGTCGGTTCTGTACTCACCGGCATTATAAGCCTGTTTCGCCCGATAACAAAAAAGATTTTCGGGTATTCGTGGCATTATTACATATGGCTATGCGTGCTTTTTGTAATGCTGATACCGGTGCGTTTTAACATAAACCCAACCACCGCACCGAGTATTATAACACAAACGGCACAAACAGAACAAACGGCACAGCAAACATCTGTCGGCAATCAGCCCGAAACTGTCGAAAATGTCATACAAACGGACACGGCTCAAAAACCGCAGGTTTTACAAAAAGTTTTCGGTATATGGAATAGGATAGTGTACAACCGAGTAAGCATATTGGCATGGTTATGGCTTATCGGCGCGATGCTTTTAATTCTTTTGAATATTGCGCGGTATATAAGTCTTAATGTAAAAATACGTAAAAACGGTGAAATTATATCCTTATCCGAAATCGGTGAATATACCAATCGAAAAATCAATGTTCGTGTGTGGGAAAGTATCGCATCACCGTTTATGACGGGCGTAATCAAACCCACGCTGATTTTGCCGAAAACGGAGCTTTCAAGCGAACAGCTGCATAACATACTTTGCCACGAAATGACGCATTTTAAACGGCGCGATATTTTATATAAATGTTTTGCCGAGTTTGTAAAATGTGTGCATTGGTTTAACCCTGTTATTTGGTATGTCACAAGGCAAATCGCAACAGAGTGCGAAATATCCTGTGATATTGCGGTTACAAAAAATATGTCGGACAGCGAGGAAATGAGTTATATCAATACAATTTTATCCCTGCTTCCGACGGGTAAATCAAAACAGCTTCCGCTTACCACGCAAATGGCAAGCAGTAAAAAAATTTTGAAAAGGAGATTTATTATGATTAAGAATAAGAAAACAACAAGCAGATTTATGTCGGTCATATCCGCTGTTATTGCAGTTGCAATGCTTTCAACAACGGTTTTTGCAAGCGGCGTATTATCCGATTTGACGACTGATGATTACACGATTGAAATTTTGAATAACGGCGAAAAAATTGAACTCACGAATAAGCCTTTTATCGAAAACGGAGAGGTATATGTTCCGCTTAGGGAACTGTTTGAAAAAATGGGTATTATGAGTAATCCTGAAAATTATATTAATTGGGATAATGGGAAAATAACCGTTTCAATCAACGAGCCGTCAAGAAGCGTAAACGGATATTCGGAATATACTTATCAAATTGAAATCGGTCAGGAAATACGAAAAATATTATCAAATCCGGAACCTATAAATTTTGATGTGCTAATTGTTCCGCCTGTTTTGAAGGACAGCATCACATATGTTCAATTAGGTTCTGTATCGGGTGTTTTAAATGAAATTTACGGAACGCACTTATACAAATTAGAATATAACATTTTTGATAAAAACAGAAACGATATAACCTTTTCCGTAACTGATGCATTGGAAACAGAGAAAGATCTGAGAGAAATGTCGGATCCGATAAGAACAGTGGAGTTATTTTTTAAGGCCTTTTATAATCAGGATTTTGAGAAAATGAAAAGATACTGCACTCAAAGCTGTGTAGACAATTTCTTTGGCGACGATTATGTTTTCGGCATGAAAAAGGCAACACTTCAAAGCATAGACACAGTTGATAATTTAGCCGAAAGAGGCTTTACCAACGGCGAATGGGCTGCGCTTGTAAACGTAACAATGATGCCTACTGAAAACTCCGTTTTCGATCCAAATCAAACCGAAACATCGTTTTATATGATATTAAAGCAGCAGGACGGCAGATATTTAATTGATGAGTTTGCGACAGGGCTTTAATAAAACCGACACAAATACTTTTATAAAATAATCCAATCACAAAGAATAAAACCCAACGGTTTTAACCCAAATCACACTACAAAAGCCTATGGACATTTAAAAGTCCATAGGCTTTAAATTTACGCTTGGTTTAAATCACAAACGCTATTATTTTATAATGATAATCGTTGCCTCAAACACACCGTTTTTGCTGCCGCCCGTTATAGAAAGGCTTGTTCCGTCGGATATGTTCTTAACCGATGCGGTTGAACCGTTGCTGGTAAAGAATTTGGTGTTGTTATTATAGTATACGCTATAGGTATTACCCGATTCGTCCTGTACGTTAATAACTTTATACGTTGTGTTTTTGCCTGTCGCCGTACCGGTCAGCTCGCCCTTTTCGTTAAGCGGAACAGTTGATGTTGACAATGACTTAACAGCCTCGCTGTCGAGCTTACCGCTGACGGTTACATTCGGTCTTAAATCATAAATTGTCGATTCTTTATCGGCAATATAAATCTTTGCCTTTGCGCTTATTTTATAGGTATAATCCTTACCGTCAATCGTTACGGTTATTGCCGGGTTGCTTGAAATAATTATTTCTTTAAGCAGACCGGTAAATGATTCGGTCTTGCCCGTTGCCGTCACGCTTGAAACCTTTCCGTATACCAGTTTAACGGTAACAGTGTCGCCCGCGGCGAGATCCGAGAACTCTGCATCATCACCGTCACGCGTAACGCTTGCGCCTTTGCGCGATACGGTGTATTGTTCCTCTTTGCCCGTTTCATCATTCTTGATATTCAGATATACGTTGTCATTATCATCATATTCTGTTGAAACAATTGTACCCTTTATCTCAATATTCTTATCGGCTGTTTCGATGGTCTTTACTTTGCTGCCCGAAAGGACGAGCTTTATAAAGTCATTAGCCATAATATCACCGAGTGAACCCTTTGCACCTTTGACATATACGCCGCAATCATCTCTGAGTGTGTATGTTGCCGTATTGTCCTGATTCTCATAGTCCGCAATGGTTATCTTTTGCCCGTCACCGCTTTCGCTCTTGCGTACAACAACGCCATAGAGCGTAATTTCTTCCTGCGGCTCGGCTGCGTCAATGACATATGCCTTTCCGTTGGCAACAAGTGCCGAAAGGGTGTAACCCTCAGAAATCGATGACGCTTTTGCTGATTTTCCGTCAATAAATACAACGGTGTCGTTCGAAATACCTATCTTAGTACCGTCAACCGTGATGCTTGACGATGATGCGCTTTCAACCGTGCCGCCTGTATATGATGTATTAAGCTTATCCATCATTCTTGCAAGCAGGGTTGCCATTTGCGCTCTGGTAAGCGTTGTCATCGGCGAGAACTGTGCCTTGCCGTCCGCGGTCTTATCCATACCGTTCATAATGCTGTTTGCGCTTACATACTCAACATAGTTTTTTGCCGCCGAGGGTATGGACGCGTCATCGGCATATGACGGCGTTGATACCGAATATGCCTTTGCCTCTGAATCCGAACCCAAAAGCTTTGCCATAAGCATTGCCGCCTGGTATCTCAAAAGCTGTACATTTGCATTTGCGGACGATGCATAATCAACGAGGTCATCTTCTTTAAGCACGCCCGTGTACAAAAGATAGCTCAGTTCGCCCGAATATGTCGAGTTATATTTTGCCGCGGTTGTCTTATACGCGTTTTTTGCCGCCGATGCAACATCGGCAAACTTTTTGTCCTCATATCCGAGCATTCTCGACATAAGGATAAGGCATTCGATTTTGCTTATCGATTTTTGCGGACGAAATGTTCCGTCCTCATAGCCTTTTATGTACCCTGCGTCCGTCATCTTGTCAATAGACGCTTTTGCCCACGAAACGGTCGCATCGGAATCAACGTCGGAAAATCCTGCCGCCGAAACGGGCAAAGCCGTTGCCGAAAGCAACAGAGCTGTGCAAGTAACCGCCGACAATACTCTTGCTTTTATCGTGTTCTTTTTCTTAAAATTATGTTTTTTAAAATCTTTCATTCCGTTTTCCTCCTGAAAAACATTATTATCGGACAGGTATCAAACCGCCCTTTTAAAACTGTACTTTGTAAACCACATAAGCAATCTTGATTTTATATATCTGTCTATAATATACTATACCATAACTGTCTTAATAATTCAACCATAAAATTTAAAAAAACCTCAAAAATTAATAAAAAAATAACATTTCGGTCAAAACGCCTTATTAATAATATAAAAGTTTGGCATAATTTACTTATAAAACGCATATATCTGTACAAAACCGATTACCCGAGCGCTTATCCTTCGCACGGAAAAGCGTATAGGCGAAAATCTCTTATCATTTATTGCTCTGCGGATAAGAGGAATTTATTACTATTTGTGCCGACGCAGAGCGGCGGAATGGAGAATTTTTATGCCCGGCGAAAAAACTTCTTATAATGAACCGTTTGACCTTATATTTGCGGCAAAAAACATTTTTTTCGGCTTTGCGCTTACCATTGTCCTGCTCTTTATTGCGGCGTGGATTTCGGCGGCGGTCGCCCTGCCGCGAGCCGTGACCTGTCTTATTGTGAACGTTATCACTTACATATGCATCGGCTTTTGCGGATTCCGCGGCGCAAAAAAGAGCGGCAACCGCGGCATCTTAAACGGTGCGTTGTACGGATTATGCTATACCGCCGTTTTATTTTTGACAAGTTGTCTTGCCAGGGGTGGAATAAGCTTTGATTCGGGTTCAGCCGTTGCCGCCGCAATCTGTATCGGCTGCGGCGCGGCGGGCGGAATTCTCGGTGTAAACGCAACGTCCAAAAAACGCCGCCGCTAAACAAGCGGAAATCTGCGGCACGGATATAACAAAAATGTCCTGCCGCAGATTTTATGATGTAAATTTAAATCAGAGCAAAGCTTGCAGCCGATTGCCGCCTGTACGGGCGCGCCGTACTAATGTTATATGCGCACCGACTCTGCTTTAATCATGGGCTTACCGGTGTTTTTGGGGATAACTATAGTATACTCTATCTTGTCATCGCTCTCACGTTTTTTCGCTGTTGCCTCAATCCCCGACCTTTTCATCATATCCACCGCCTGTTTTATCGTGTTGGTAAAGATTCTTAAATCCTTAAAAAGCCGCATTGTCTTTGGTTCGGGATACGGTCTTTCGGGACCTCTCAAAAGTTTATCAACCAACTCTTCGGTTTTCGCAACGTTCAGCCCTCTCTCGGCTATCAGCTTTGCCACACGAAGTCTTTGCTTTTCCTCGGACAGCCTGAGCAGCGCCCTCGCGTGCCGCTCGGTCAGAGAATTCTCGGTCAATATTTGTCTTATCTCGGGCGAAAGTTTTAAGATTCGTATTTTATTCGCAATCGTTGACTGTCCTTTGCCGAGCTTGTCCGCAAGCTCCTCTTGCGTCAAGTCGTGTTCGGTAAGCAGCGTGCAATACGCCTCTGCTTCTTCGATATAATTCAGATTTTCTCTCTGTATATTTTCAACCAAAGCCAAAATCGCGCTGTCTGTATCGTCAACACGCATCACTATTGCCGGGATATATGTCATTCCCAAGTTTTTGCAGGCGGTAAGCCGCCGCTCACCCGCTATTAACTCATAATCGAATGCGCCCACCTGTCTGACCGTTATCGGCTGCATAAGCCCGTACTCCATTATAGAAATTGCCAAATCCTGAAGGGCCGCTTTATCAAACTCTCTGCGCGGCTGATGCGGATTCGGAACGATATTTTTTATCGGTATCGTTCTTACCTCGCCGCATTTCGTAAAGTTTGTACTCAATCCTGCCAATGCCGCCTCGGACGCAGGGCTGCGCCGCTCCATCTCTCTCACCGCCGGACTCTTTCTGTATTCCGTTATCATAATTGTTCTCCTCTCGTTTTATGTTATTTTATCTTTTATTTGATTTATCGCACCTTGTACAATAAATTTTACATATTTTGTAAATCGCATTTTTATTATAACACAAGTTATACGGAAATTGCAAAATATTTCCGTATACAAATTATGACATATAGGTCAAAAAAGCGCCTGAATCAAACGGCCGTTTTACAATATCCAAGCTATTTTTCAAAAAAATTTATGTTTGTTATGTAAATGTAACATAAATTTTTCTTGTATTATGTGCGGAAATGAATTATAATAGCCTTAAAAGGTCGGTGAGATTTATGCGTGAAAAGCTAAATACCGCAAAAAAGAATATTAAATCCGTGGTAAAAAAATTTAATATAATAGATATTCTGCTTATTGCTCTGATATTTTTAAGCCTTATCTCACTTTTATATAAGCTTACGTGGGGCAGCAGTGAAAAATATCAAAGTTATGAATTTGTGTATATCTGTGACAGCGCGCCGAGTGAGCTTGCCGACTCTGTTTCGGCAAAGTCAAAGTGTGCGGACGGTGATACCGGCGAAAACCTCGGCGAGGTCATAAGCGCGGATATTTATGGCATTGACGGCACACCCGACCGTTCACGCATACAAATACGCGTAAAAACCAACGGCTATGAATCCGACCACGGCGTTGCGGTCGGCAACACCGTATATCTCAAAGGCAAAAAGTTGAATCTCATTGTCGGCGATACTGTTTTTGAAACATATATATCCGAGATAAAACCGCTTTAATTTAAAAATGCGTGTTCCCGAAAACGACAATCGTCGGCAACGTTATAAGGTACCCCCGTTTGTCGGACAAAGTAAGTCGACAAACGGGGGTATAATTATTTAATTTTTAATACCGATTAATTGCAATTGTCGTTGTCGTCAAAGCGGTCACCGCATTGAGGACAGAACTTAGGCGGATTTATCGGGTCGTCGGGCTGCCAACCGCACTTGTCGCACTTATATACTGCCGCCTGCGGCTTTGGTTTGCCGCAATTCTGACAGAACTTTCCCGTATTTTCCGCTCCGCACGAACAGGTCCAACCGCTTGCCGTCTGCGGCTTTGGTGCGCCGCAATCCGTACAGAACTTTCCGACATTGCCGCCGTGACCGCAAGAACAAGTCCAGCCTTGTTCTGCTGAATTCTGGGCGCCTTGTGAGTTTTGAGTGTTTTGGTTCTGACCCATTTGGAAAAGCTCGGCGGCAGACGCGCCGCCTGCGTTCTGTGCCATATTCATACCGAAAAAGCCGCCCATTGCACCCATACCGCCCGTGTTTGACGCCGCGGCTTTCATCGCTTCGACCTGACCGCCGACAAGCCTTGCCGCCGCAGTGTTCGAATTTGTTGTCATTGCGTTTTCTTCCCACTCGGTCAGCTTTTTGCGCTGATCCTCGGGAATCGAAACGGTGTTAAAGCTAAGCGTAAATATCTCGATACCTCTCTCGCCGCGCCACTGTGTGGCAAGCTCGGTTTCAAGCGCCTCTGACACCTCTTTTGTATGCGCCGGGATTTCATAATACATTATTTTTTGAGCCGAAATATTCGCCAGCGCCGGCTGAAGCGCGTTAAGCAACTCGCCCCTCAAATTATCCTCTATATTCGAGCGCTCGTACACGTCTGTCACATTCGCACAAACGTTTGTATAGAACAAAACGGGGTCAACAATTTTGTATGAATAGATACCGCTGCATCTCAAATCAACCGACAGCTTATATCCGAGATTTTCGTCAACAATCACACGGAACGGAATCGGGCTTGGCGTACCGAACTTGTTACCCGTGATTTCTTTTGTGTTGACAAAATAAACTCTCTGATCCTTTGCCGTATCTCCGCCGAAGGTAAAACGCCGTCCGAATTGAGCAAAGCTCTTTTTGATATTCTCGCCGAGAGGTCCGTAGAATATGCTCGGTTCGGTTGAGCTGTCATATGTAAACTCGCCCGGCTCGGCGCAAACGTCGACAATCTTACCCTGTTCAACGATAATCATACACTGACCCTCGTTCACCGCGATAACAGAGCCGTTTGAAATAATGTTTTCATCACCCTTTTTGTTCGAGCTTCTTCCGCTTACGCGCTTTTCGCCCTTTGCAACAAGAATTTCCGCATCCAAACTGTCACAATAAAAATATTCTCTCCATTGGTCGGCAAGACCGCCGCCGAGTGCTCCTGCCGCCGCCTTAATAAGTCCCATAAAAATCTCTCCTTTTAATTCAATTTATTATAACCGATTGTAAAAGTCCGAAAATATTGATTTTACAACCGTCCGTTTTGCTTTAAGCAATTACAGCCGCATCGAGCCGGCATCGGCTAAAAACTTCCGCCCGTGCCGCCGTGGGTTTCGCCCGATGAGCTTGTGTGGTCACCCGAATCATCCTTTGCAATAGCCGTCTGGGTTACCACGCTGTATAAGAATATATCATTTGACGAGGTTATGTTCAGACTGTCTTTTTTCATATATTCGCGTGCATAATTTCTGTGTACCGCGGTTTTCATCTTTTTCATCTTTGCCGAAAGCATCGATATTGAAATCAGCAATGTTACCGCTATAACGCCGCCCCATACCAACACAAGCGTCACGGTCGGAATTTTGTTGTACGGCTCGCCGTTCTCATAAAGTTCATACAGTTCTTCGGTCGCATCCGCAAATTCGTTAAACGCACCGACAAAATCACTGTCTCTCAAATACGGTACTACTCTATCTTCGAGATATGAAAGTCCGCGGTCGTTTATCGCGAGCCTGCCGTCGCGTACCGTTGAGAAATGATACCTGCGTTCCGAATTTCCGTTATCGAGACATATGTACAGAGATATACCGCCGAACGGGCTTTCGTCCAGATACGAATCGAGTATATCGTCCGCCATCTGTTCGGGTGATTCACCCGACAGATACGGCTCTGTCTTTATCACAACCGCCATTTGGTATCTTTCCGAAATTTCCGAAAGCCTGTTTCCTATCTCGACCGCTTCTTCCTCTGTTACAACGCCTGCATCATCGAGCATAAGCTCGCACCATTCGTATGACGCGTTGACAGAGACCATGGTTATCATAATAACAAACAACGCGGCAAGACCGGCAACGCACCGCTTTTTAATTCCTAAAAGTCTATTCATACAAAAATACCTCCTATAAAAACTTGAGAATGGTATAGCCGATGGCCGAACATACCGCAAGCGTAATGCCGAATGCCTTGGCAAAATACATCCATTTTTTGCGTTTATCAACGGGATATTCGCCGACAACCTTTCCCGTTTGTCCGTTAATCGCAAAGTTATACATCTTGTCGAGGTATTTTATATTGAGCATCCATACCGGAAGCAATGAATATCTTACCTTACCGTTTTCAAAGTTAATATTTGACTGTACGGGATGGACCGATGAATACCCCGATGTTGTCGAGGCAAAAACTTCTTCGGTGCTGTTCTTAACTCTCTCGTTGGCACGATCGGTACATTCCTCGGCGGCCACATCATACTTATCTGCGAGAAATCCCGAAAGATACGCCGGGTTAAACTCCTTTGCCGCCGAACAATCGAACGGCTCGACCGCCTCCATATATGTATTATCCGCCTTTTTTGACCCGTCAACGGGAATATTGTTAAAACTTACCGAGCCTGCGCGAGAGAGCCGATAATAATCGGTTTTGGTATAATCATAATCCGAATCGCTCCACGTAGTTATATACTTTGCGTCATACAAAATATGAGCGTGACAATCACAGTCAAACAGCCAAAACGGAACATATATACCGCTCATCTCGGCTATACGTTTTTTATCCTTGAACAGATTCGGCAGGAACGGAGCTTTGCTGCACGATTCCTCGAATTTTTGCATTGCCGCCTTTTTGTCCAAGCGAAACGGAATAACCAAATCGGGACGCAATGCTCCGTCAAACTGTTTTTTGATTATTACCGCGTTGCCGCAATACGGACAAACACAAGCGCCCAGATTGCCGTCACCGCTGACCTCGGCACCGCATGACGGACACGAATATCCCGAAAGGTCAATATCCTCGGCTTCGCCGAATTCCCTCGGCATATATTCTTCCCAGTTATAAACCGAGCCGCCGCTCGTTTCGCTCTCTGCCTCGCTGAGCCGGCGCAGGTTTTCGACAGAAAAGTCATTGCCGCAGGACGAGCAATGCAGACTGTCGGAGTTTCCGTCATAGGCAAGCGCCGCACCGCAGCACGGACATTTATAGCTTTGAATGGTTTCCATAACAACACTTCCTTATATTTTATATTTAATTTATATTCAACGAACAAAAAGCATACCTCATCTTTTTTAAAAGAGCGGTATGCTTGCGTATTCAAAATCATAGTTTATGACACAGTTTTAAACAACCGTACATATTATTCCTCATCACTCGGCACAGCATCGGGAACATTTGGCACAGGCGCGGGAGTATTGCTGTTGCTGCGCATTTCCGACCTGTTGCTGCGAACAATGGCGATACACTGTTCCAATTCCTTCATAGAGGAAACGCTTACTTTTTCAACAGTTTCGAGCAGGTCATCAGCATAGTTATATGCCGAATCCTGTATTGCCTGAGCCTCGGCGTTTGCCTTATCTATAATCTGATGTGCTTTTTCAACTGCCTGTTGAGTAATCTCGTGTTCGTTAATCATCGAGATTCCTTTTTCGTTTGCAGCCTTAATAATCTCATCGGCCTCTGCCTGAGCCTCCTGCAGAATCCGCTGTCTTTCGCTCTTTATCCATTTTGCCTGTTTCAAGTCATCGGGAAGCTTAAGCTTAAGCTCTTGGATAAGGTCCATAAGCTCATCTCTCTCTAATATACAACGACCCGAAAAAGGAACGTTTGCACCCTGGGCTACTACCTCTTCCAATTCATCCAATAATTCTAATCCATCCATTATCGTTTCCTCCTAAAATATTTGTATCATAAAATCAAACGGCGTTTTCCGCGCCGGCCTCGCCGTGCGGCAAAACCTTTTTCCCAATAGATTATGTTGATTTATTTGCGGTACATCAACCCTCAAAACAGCGTTTTTCAACAATTGGTATAAGTTCCTCGGGCACAAGACCCGTCAGCGAACCCCCGTATTTGGCAACCTCTCTGACCACGCTTGAACTTAAAAACATATACTCTTGGCTCGAATGCATAAAAAGCGTTTCAAGCTCGGGATAGAGTGCCTTGTTGGTAAGAGCCATCTGAAATTCGTACTCAAAATCAGATACCGCACGGATTCCCTTTATCACGACCTTTACGTCAATCTTACGCAGAAAATCAACCAAAAGTCCCGAAAAAGAACAAACCTCAACGTTTGAATAATCCGCCGTTGCTGTTTTTAAAAGCTCGATTCTCTCGCTTACGGTAAAAACAGGTGTTTTTGAGCTGTTCGTCAAGACGGCAACAATTACCTTGTCAAAAAGTTGTGCCGAACGGTCGATTATATCAAGATGACCGTTTGTGCACGGGTCAAAACTTCCGGGATAGACAGCACTGCTCATTTTCCTTCACCTCTTGTCAAAACGGTAATCACGGTTTTTCCGTAAGCCGCGCGTCTCACAACCTCAAAATCCGGATGTTCGGCGGCTTCGCCGTCTTTTTCTGTTTCAACGGTAATAATCCCACCGTCACGCAAAAGCCGATTTCGGCTTATTGTGTCCAACACGGGATAAATAAATCCCTTGTTATACGGGGGATCCAAAAAAATGATGTCAAAACCCGATTTTTCGCCGCTGATTCCCTTGATAAATTCAAGCGAATCGCCGCGTACAAGTCTCGCTCTGTCCTCAAATCCAGCCGCCGAAATATTTTGTTCGGCAAGCGCATACGCACCTCTGTTATGCTCGACAAAGACGCATTTTTCACAGCGGCGGCTCAAAGCCTCTATTCCGAGAGCGGCGCTGCCGGCGAACAAGTCCAGCACACTTTCGGTCGGAAGATACCGCTGAATTATGTTAAAAAGCGACTCTTTAACCCTATCGGTTGTCGGGCGCGTACCCATTCCGTCCGGAGCTTTAAGTTTTAAACCTTTTCGGATACCTGCAATAATCCGCAAATAAAATCCTCCCATATATAGTTATCTACTCTAATATTTATATCCTAAAACAAGAGATTTGTCAAGACATTTTTTTAACTTTCGGAATATTTTTGACGCTTTGATACAAATATGCGATAAATTTTAGGTAATTTAGGAAATAAAAAACCCCACGATGCCGTATGCAGTCTTAAAGTAAAAACCCGGTCACCCAGGGTGGGATAACGCCCGCAGACATTACAAGTCCACTGGATGTCATAAGGCATGAGGCATGTGCGCCGAATGCGGAGACAAAATCCCATATAAAATCTGTTGGTTTTACATTATGACTTTCATTACGAACACAGCAGGGATATTTGCGATTTCGTAAGATTATTGTATCACACTTTTATAAAAAATACAATACCAAATCCCGAAAAAATTTTATTTTAACCAAACCGTAATATTTCTTTAACCGACAAAGCCGCCCCGATACGTCGATTTCGGCATTTTGTATTTCATAAAGATTACAAACTTTTCAGAAATTTTACATGGTAATTACAATTTGCTCTTTCCACAATTTTATCATTGAAATTATTTTTTTTACTGTTATAATATTATGTACGGCATACAAAGCCTAACCGAAAGGTGCCTAAATTATGCTTTTTCAGGCGGGTTCGGGTTACTCTCTTTCGGCTATGCATACCGAATAATTTTCGGTATGCCGACATACACATTAAAATAATACCGAAAATCGGTTCGGCGGAAGTATATTAATCATCAACATTATGGGGGATTCAGAATGAGGGTCGAGAAAATTAACGAAAACAAAATAAAAGTTCTGATAGGCAGCAGCGAAGCAAAGGAATTAAATATAACCGAAAAAATGATAGCGTATAACACGCCCGAGGTTCAGAGAATGTTTCGGCGTGCGATTGCAATTGCGGAAGAAAGCGCGAATTTTTATATAGACGGCGCAAAATTATTTGTCGAAACAATTCCGTCATACACGGACGGAATCGGTATGCTTATTACCAAAGTATGTTCCGAACAAGAGCTTGAGGCGGCGGTGAATAACTGTTCATACAAGGGCAAAATCCGCCGCAGCGAAATTCCGCCCGTAAGCGGCGCTGTCAGACGCGGACGAAAGTACATATACAAATTTGACGATTTTGACGATGTGTGCCGCGCCTCTGCACAGCTCATCGGAAGGTTTGACGGACTCAGCCACCTTTATAAGCTCGATGGTGAGTTCTATCTGTTTTTGATGCCGTCCGATCCTGCGTTTATGTGTGACGTTGATACAATTCTGTCGGAATTTTCTCAAAAGGTTCGTCACGGTCAATATGTGCACGGCCGTCTTAACGAATACGGCGAGCTTATGATACGCGGCAATGCCGTTTCGATTCTTTACGCATATTTCGGATAAAAGACCCGAATACAAATTAATAACGCAGCGGATTGTCGGATACGGCAATCCGTTTATCTTTATTCGGATGTATTATTTTATAAATATGCGAATATATATTAAATAAATATTCAAAGAGGAGTCGGATAGATATGGATGAGAATACAAGAGAACACAAAGTAACAATAGAAAACCGCGAAAGGTTGACCGTAGGGGCGGTTGAGGATGTTGAAAGTTTTGACGAAGAAAAAGTCGTTATTCTGACTGATATGGGAACGATGACCGTAAGCGGTTCGGATTTTAGGATAAACCGTCTCAACGTTGATGACGGACAGCTTGTGATAGAGGGCAGCATAGATGATATTCAATACTCGGATACCGCGCCGCAGGAGAGCGGCGGATTTTTCAGCCGTCTGTTCAAATAATTATTCATATCGTATTTATACTTTTATAAGGAGCGGCAGAGCGTATGAGAGTTGTATTCGGCGTTGATTTGACATATTTTTATTGGTCGTGTGCGGCAGGAATCGTCCTTGCCGCTCTTTATGATATTTTGAGAATAAAGCGGCGGCTTGTACATACGCCCGACCTGCTCGTCAATATCGAGGATTTTATCTGTCTGGTTGTATTCGGAATTGTAATAATTTATACCGCATATGAGAAAAATAACGGAAACCTGAGACTTTACGGCATTGTCTCGGCGGTGACAACTTTTGCCGTATACCGCTTGGTTATCGGCAATGCCGCGGTGCGGTTTTTATCTTATTTGTTGGGTATCGTAACGGAATTTGTCAAAAAAGCTTTGGTTTTTTTCGCCGCTCCGTTTCGGATTATATATTCAAGGATTGCCAACTCCGTTTCGGCGGCGGCATCAAAGCGCGCCGACAAGCGTTGTGCGGAATCGCACGGCGATGAGCCGAAAACGCCGACACAACATGAAAATCTATAAATCATATTAAAAATAAATTAATAATTTTTGCATTATCTGTCATTGACAAAAGCGTTTTAATGGTATATAATGATGTTATGATGCTTTAAGTGTAAATATTTTTACTCATAATCAGGAATCATATAAAGAGCGATATATTCACTCAAAGCCATACTTTTAAGAGGTGAAGTACGTGTCAGACGGCAGAATTGCAAAAAACACAAAAAATAAAGGCTCGAACGCCGCTTCGGCTCAAAGGTCATCAGCACGGGCAAAACACGGCAAAACGGCGGTTCGGACATTGGGCAAGAAAAAGCTTGCTTTTTATATTGTCACGGGGCTTGCACTGATTTATTTTATTGCAACCCTCATCACTCAACAGCTTTCGATTTCACAGCAAAATCGCAGAATCGAAGAACTGCAAAGCCGCGTCAGCGAAGCACAACAGCAAGCCGAATCGTTAAAAACCGAGGTTGACAATTTGAACAACCCCGAATACATTGAGCGCATCGCTCGCGAACAGCTCGGTCTTGTGCGCCCGAACGAGCGTGTTTTTATCGACTCGAACAAAAGTGAAAACAATAAATAATTAATATTTACTATAAATTACATTATGAGGCGGCCTGCCTCACAGGAAGGAAAAAAACATAATATGCATGTTGAAGTAGGATCGGTTTTAGAGGGAAAGGTTACCGGAATCGCGTCATTCGGCGCATTTGTTGAATTGCCCGGAGGAAAAACGGGCTTGGTGCATATTTCCGAGGTGTCTTCCGCATATGTCAACGATGTGAAAGACCATTTAAAGGAAGGTCAAAAGGTTAAGGTCAAGGTTATCGGTGCGGAAAACGGCAAGATAAGCTTGTCGGTCAAACAGGTTGCCGAAAACAATATCGCCAAAGGGGAAAAGACCGAAAAAAGAGAAAAACGCAGCGGCCGCAAGCACAGAGCCGCACAGAATCGAACCGATGCAGCGCACAGACCGCCCGAGGAATTCAATTTCGGCAGACGCGGCGGTGATTTGAGCTTTGATGATATGCTGCAAAAATTCAAACAGGACAGCGATGAAAAGTTTCAGGATTTAAAGCGCAGCAATGACGGCAAACGCAGCGGCGGCTATCGCCGTTCTTATTAATCGAATCCGAAAGCAACGGCAAAAATGAGATTATAAGCAAAAGGGAGATTATTATGAACGTTTTGATATGGCTTGTTATTGCCCTTGCGGCAGGAATTATCGAGGCGTGTACAACCGCCCTCGTTTCGGTGTGGATAGTAATAGGTGCGGTATGCGCGGCGTGTGTTTCGGCGCTCGGCGGCGGACAAACCGTACAGATACTGACTTTTTTGATTGTATCTCTGGCACTTTTGGTTCTTACCGCTCCGCTCGGCAAAAAGTTTCGGAATTCAAAAAAAGTTCCGACAAACGCGGATATGCTCATAGGCTGTGTCGGTGAGATAACCGAGGATGTTGACCCGGTATGCGGAAAAGGCGAAGTAATCGTAAAAGGCAGACGCTGGGCGGTCAGACTTGTCGGCGGCAAAGCTGCAAAGACGGGCGACAGAGTTGTTATTAAAGATATTGTCGGCGCACATTTGGTTGCCGATTTTGAAAACAACGGCGAAATCAATAAAATTAATTAAATATTCGGGAGGATAAAATTATGACCGTAATAATAGGAATTCTTGCTCTGATTATAATTGTGCTGATTGCAAACATAAAGATTGTTCCTCAGGCACATTCGTATATTGTCGAACGTCTCGGCGCGTATCATTCAAGCTGGGGCGTGGGATTGCACTTTAAAATCCCCGTGGTGGAAAAAATCGTTAAAAAAGTCAGCCTTAAAGAACAGGTTGTTGACTTTCCGCCTCAGCCAGTCATCACAAAAGATAATGTCACGATGCAGATAGACACGGTTGTTTATTTTCAGATTACCGACCCTCGGCTCTATACCTACGGCGTAGAGCTTCCGATGTCGGCAATCGAAAATCTCACCGCGACAACTCTCAGAAATATCATCGGTGATATGGAGCTTGACGAAAGCTTAACATCGAGAGATATAATCAACACAAAGATGCGTTCCATTCTCGATGAAGCGACCGACCCGTGGGGAATAAAAATCAACAGGGTTGAGCTTAAAAACATTATTCCGCCTGCAGGTATCAGAGAAGCAATGGAAAAGCAGATGAAAGCGGAGCGTGAGCGCCGCGAAGCAATCTTAAAGGCAGAGGGCGAGAAAAAATCCGCCGTGCTTGTTGCCGAGGGCGAAAAGGAATCGCGAATCTTGCAGGCAGAGGCGGAAAAACAATCACAGATTCTAAAGGCAGAGGCCGATAAAGAAGCGGCAATACGTGTTGCCGAAGGTGAAGCACAAGCCATTCGCGAGGTACAGCGCGCAACGGCGGACGGTCTTAAAATGCTGAACGACTCCGCGCCGACAGATGCGGTTTTGACCATAAAATCACTTGAAGCGTTCGCAAAAGCGGCAGACGGAAAAGCAACAAAGATAATCATTCCGTCAGAGATTCAAGGCGTGGCAGGACTTGTTTCGGCACTTAAAGAAACCGTAACCGAGTCGGACAAAACAACAAAATAATTTTAGTAACACATAATTAAAGCTGACAGCGACAAAATTCGGCGGTTCTGCCGAATTTTGTTGTTTGAATAAAAACAAAAATTTTAAACAAATGATTTTCAGGAGGTACTTATGTCAGGACATTCGAAATGGGCTACCATAAAAAGAAAAAAAGGCGAGATTGACGCAAAACGCGGTAAGATTTTTACTAAAATCGGGCGTGAGCTGATGGTCGCGGTTAAGGAGGGCGGACCCGACCCGGATTCCAATTCAAAGCTCCGTGACGTTATTGCAAAGGCAAAGGCAAACAATATGCCCAACGATAATATTCAGCGCAGTATTAAAAAAGCATCGGGCGAAGGAAACACAAACGAATATTTCGAAATGGTGTATGAGGGTTATGGCCCGTGCGGAATAGCCGTAATGGTCGAGACTCTTACCGATAACAAAAATCGTACAGCGGGCGACTTGCGCCACTATTTTGATAAAAACGGCGGAAACTTGGGTCAGAACGGCTGTGTGGGCTTTATGTTTGACCGCAAGGGTATAATCGTTATCGAAAAGGCGGACGGCATCGATGAGGACACTCTTATGATGGACGCACTTGACGCAGGTGCAGATGATTTTAATGTTGAGGATGATTGTTATGAAATTATGACAACACCCGATAATTTCAGCACAACGCGTGACGCGCTTGACAAAAAAGGATATACTTTTGTTCAGGCGGAAATAAATTATATTCCTCAGACAACAACCGCAATCGATAACGAAGAGGACGAAAAAAAGATGGAGCGTCTTATTGATATGCTCGAAGAAAACGATGATGTTCAAAACGTATATCATACATGGGAGATGCCGTCGCAAGATTAATAACCAAACAAAAAACAAGCCCTTGTGCCGCATATCGGCCACATTGGGCTTGTTTGTATTATTCGTCTTTTATATATACCATAATATCCTCTACTCTGCAATCAAGATACGAACACAGGTCATCAAGGGTCTGGGTGCTTATCGGCTTGTTGTGTTTTAATCTGTCCAAAAGACTTCGGCTCACACCATACTTGGCTATCAATTTATATGTGGACACATTTTTTTCCTTTATCGTTTTGTAAAAAGGCTCGTATGAAATCAAATTTAACATCTCCTTATATATTTAAAATGATAAAATATTATTTATATCTTGACAATTGTCTATATATAGAGTATAATTTTATATATTAAATATACTCTATGTTCAGAGCATACATTAAATGTGCGTATTTAACGAGGTGTAAGATGATTAGGCTGTATCTCAAATATAAAAAGATGCTGGACTCCGGTGAATACGAAACCCTGGACGAATTAAGGAACGCTCTGGGGCTTGACTATCTTGATGTATTCGAGCATATAGATACGCCCGATAATGACAACACTGCTCTCAAAGATTCTTCCGATAAAAAATAAATCCGAACATTATTTTGCTCATTTCCGTAAACCCGATTTTAAAATGTTTTTTGGCTCTTTTCTTTTTACCGTGAAAGTGGTATAATAATAGCGGTGATGAAAATGACAGGATTTACAAATTATGAAGAA
>ERZ773192.89-NODE-89-length-102789-cov-5.508254_pt1 | contig 102789 bp, 84 predicted proteins | sample MGYA00581010_ERZ773192 | MGnify/ENA primary metagenome ERZ773192 (study PRJEB29015, sample SAMEA2737741) | human gut metagenome | biome: human gut; feature: human-associated habitat; material: faeces | place: China | collected 2012 ...
AAAAAGAGACAAACATCATTATAACTATGTTATAAAAAGTGTTTGTCTCTTTTGGGTGCAGGGGAGGGATTTGAACCCCCGACCTCCGGGTTATGAGCTGTCGAAGCGTGTTTATAATCAATTTTCAATAATTGTTTATACCCCGTACATAGTACGGTTTTATAGGCTTTTCTCTCAATATTAATTATTGTTATTTACAGAAGTTATTTTTTCTTTGTGGTCATTATTGTGGTCAAATTGTGGTCAAAACAAAAATATGTACAAATAGTATAGATATAGTTGACAAATAGACTTATTTAGTATATACTATACGTATACACTAAACGTACGGAGGGTTTATATATGAATACATCTGAGAACAAACCATATAAAAGCACTTGTTTATCGTGTGGTAAGGAATGGTACTACACAAAAAAGGATTTAAGGCAATCGAAAATAAATCGTGGCTCGAACGAAAGCCGAAAAAGTCTTGGTAATTTAACTTCCATGTTCGGCAAAAATAAAGTATCGGATATTATAAACAACGTTGATGAACTTCCAGAAATTGCGCATAAATGTCCTGCGTGCGGCTCAAAAAATGTATCTCTGGAATTTATAGGCGAAAAGAAAAAACTTAGCCGTAAGGCAATTATGGGCATAATATCGGGTGCTGGTGCTTTGCTGGTTATAATTATACTGTCAATAGCTATTCCCGTATCTATACACATTAAAAATAATACGGAGCAGGTTTTATCAAATATAACCTTTGAGGGTGTAGACAATAATTCCGCTCCGCTTGCCGCATATGACTTAAAATTATTCAAAGAGCAATCTACATATACGGTTGTTGCAACGCTAAAGAAAAACTGTACAGAACCGCAAGAGGGGTATTTTGAGTTTAATATATCATTGTTTGATGAAAACGGGAAACGCATTACATCAGACCATATTAATACTATGCCGACACCCGATAATAATACATATTCTTTGCTTAAATACGGAAACGAGGAATACCTTGAACACAATATTTATAACATAGATAAATCAAAGCCTGTCAAAGTCGTATTTTCGGATATAAAAGAGCTTGACAAAACTTATTTTATAAATTATATGTTGGAACAGTCAAAAAGCTATTTATCAAAGCAAGATACGGAAAACTCAAAAAAATATGCGTTGGAAGTATTAAAGTATGACCCCGAAAACATTGAAGCAAAAGCACTATCGGGACAAACTGTATCTAATACCCCTACCCCCGAACCAAAGGCAAACAATGTTATTATCGGCTCTGATAAAGATACTGTACGAAAGATATTTAACGGATATAAAGAAACTAAATCTATTATGTCAGACAACGCACTTGACTTTGAAAATAATGACTTGCTTGTAACCGTATATTTTAATGGCGAGGACAAGGCAGACGGTGTACTGTTTATGCAAAACAGCTTTGACGGTGTAGACACTCTGACGGGCGAGGGGTCATATATAAGTAAGCATTATGATGAGCTTGTAGCTATGGCAACAAATGACCCTAATGTTAAAATCGAAACCGACTTGACTAAATATAACAGTCAAGGGGTTAAAAAATATCCTATGGAAATATACATAGGAAATATACCCGAAAGCAAACCAAAAAGCACAGAAAATACCGACAGCGGATATGCACAATTCAATCCAGAGACAGGACATTTTGAAAAAACAGACGAAAAAACAGAACCTAAACAGCAATCCAACAATACGAAAACAAAACCGAAAAGCGAGTTTTCTTATTGTCTGACAAGCGGTATCGTTCAAGGGGTTAAATTATATTCCGCTCCGAATAATGACAGCTATGTGGGTACTATTACATCATTCAGCAATGATATATTAGACGAGAGAGGGAAAAAGACTAAAGCGGTTTATATAAGCGGCGGTAAAAATGACGGTTGGTATAAAAGAAGCGATGTAGGACAGCTTTATGTGCGTAATGATGACCCTTGCTTACCCTCCGGAAGATATGTAGCTGAAAGTATGGGTGTAGACTAATAAAATAATTCATTTTATAAAATGATTAAAAGAGGATATTTATATGATGAGTTTTTTCTTGCCGCTGTTGTTGGCAATAGCTATACCTGTTTTGATGATTGTCGGCGGCTTTAAATCTATGGAGCAAAAAGTAAATTCACCTTATGGGTGCGGTTGCGGCGGTTGTCTTGTAATGGTGCTGGGGATTTTATTTCTGCTTGCCGTACTCTGTTTTCTTTTTATTTAAAATAGAGCATACCAAAGGTTAAACACCTCGGTATGCTTTTTCTATACCTAACCCCTGTCCTTGTTTTCCGAAAAATAAAATTTTAATATAAAAGGTATCAGACCGTTAAAGGGCATAAGTAAGATATATTGTATATAAGTTTAATTTGTATATTAGTCTATTGGTAATATGGCTTCTGTAACTACTTAAAGACATTTTTATTTTACCGTCCTTTTGTTAAATTTTTTTCACTTGTATTATGACACTTATATAGTTAAAGATATATATTCTCTGCCGCCCTTAATTTGACTTGTGAGAGAGAATAATATAAAAATACACGGTAAAAGTTTTTGATTTACGGAGCGGAAAATTAAGATAGCACACATTTACCTTATAAAAGTTTATAACCTCCTGTTTGAAATTTTATCCTCAGACGTAAGCGGTCAGCGTGGAAGTTTTCGCTTGTTAATACACGTTTAAAGGTGGGTTGTCACACGTGTATAATTAAATCAGCATACACTAACCAATGACTACATTACAGTATATATACTTTTTGTAATATCATATATAGCATAAAATACAAATACCATAAAACAAAACCGCAAAAGCTGTTATACTTCTTTTGACCACTTGTGAGAGCGGTATATAATATCATTCTCACAATGTATAATATATAAATCTGCTTTATAAACTGTACTGATAAACAAAGTGGTCTGTACTTGTAATATCTTTATAAAACAATTCTTTTAGTATAAACTATATGTACAAGGAGTTGTATTTATTATGAAGATTAAAAAACATAAAAGCGGACAGACTGACAGCAGAAACCGCACACATATCACAGAACGTAAACCGCATACAAAAGAAATTGATTTAAAGCTTGACCGCATAGGCAATATAATCAGAGAAGCACGCCTAAATCAAGGCTTGACACAAGAAGAATTAGCGGAGCTTGTAGACGTTACACCTGCCTATATCGGGCATATAGAACGCAATCAGCGGAGTTTTTCCCTGCAAACGCTTGTAAAGCTTGTTACAGAGCTTGACATAGATATGAACTACCTGTTTTCCGAAAGTGTTCCCACAAGTGAAGAACAGATTATTATAGACTTTAAACAGCTTATAAAGGGAAAACCGCTCCAAACACAAGAAGCGGTTTTAGACATAGTACGTACAACATTAAAACATCTTTAAATTTTAATGATTTGTTCTAAATATTCATCTTTTGAAAGACTGCCCTTTACGGCTTCATCACGTAATGCGGTAGCCTTTTTTATTTGTATCTCCAATTCCTCTTTTGTAATTTTCCCTGTCCTTTTCCGTGCGTAAAGACGTTTATATGCCCTTTGGTATTCACCTATAATCGGGTCTTTCAAAGTTTTGTTTTTAAAGCTGTTTACCGCTCCGACTTCTTGACAGGTTTTAGACGTACCCGAAATTTTACGGTCACAGTATTTTTTATTGTAATTTCCCTTTACCGCAAACAGCCTACCGCAGTTTTCACATTTCCTCACAAATATATTGTATTGCAACATTTTCATAAATTCAAGGTACAATAACGATGATATATCGGACGCAATATATTCCTCGCACAGCGTTAAATCTTTAGATACCGTATATACAATTTCTGCCTTGCCGTTTAATTCGTGAGCATAATTAAGATACCTTTCCAATGGGTTAAACTTCTCGTTTTCGTCCTGTTTTAACAAACAGGCATTAACCGCCGCCCTATATTCTTTTTGAAGCTTTGCAAGGTCAAATATATCAAACAATTTCATATAGTCTATATCGTGAAGTGCAGAATATTCAACCTCATATGCGTATGGGTGTTCGGTAGCTTTTAAAGCGTCATATAAAGCCATTCGGACATACTTTTCCTCATCTGACATATTGTTATCAATTTGAAGAATGATACCTTTGTAACCTTTATACCCTCTGCCTGTCGGTCGGCATTTTCTGATATTTTCAGCTTTAAGCTGTTTAATTATTTCTACTTCTTTTTGGTATGTGCTTAAATCTAATTCCAAAAAATCAAGCAAGAGAGCGCCTATTTCAAATTCCTCGTTTGTTATAGGTAAATACATATGTTTTTTATCTATTGTAATGTATTTGCTTACATTCATTCTATACAGCTCCTTTTATCAAATGTCTAATCGTATAATCATATTATATATTATACTTGACAAATATGTCAAGTGGTGTTATAATAAATATACAATATATAATATTGAATATATATTACCTATATAGAAAGGGGCATTGCAAATGAACGATTTTGATAAAGCCGTTTTAAATTTTTTTGCCGACAATGAGCAAACTGTACTTAAAGAATATAGAACATATAACGGTGAGTACAAAAGACTGTGTGATGAAAATAAAAAAGCAAGTATCACAATTAAAGAATTATATTTAAATTTAGATGAAACGGAAATCAAAGCTATAGACGAATGGAAAAATATCATATATCAAACAACAGATAAAGAAAAGGATTTTTTGTATCTTCAAGGCTTTAAAGACTGTATTAAATTACTACAGCTTATCAATTTAATATAACTTAAAGTACCGCCCTATTCGGAGCGGTATTTTAAGTTTTTGCGATTAAACAGTATGTTTTTATCTATTGTAATGTATTTGATTACATACATTTTAGATTGTTATTTTTATCAAATACCTAATCAGATAATTATATTATATATTATACTTGACAAATAAGATAAATTATGTTATAATGAATATACAATAGTTAATATTAATTATAGATTACCTATACGAAAGGGGTGAATAAAGTGAAAAAAAGATTGGTAAAAAAGGTTACTTCTTTTGAAGCATTACCGCTTGTTATGGCAGTCAAAGACGTTCAAGATGTTTTGCGTGTGTCAAGACCAAACGCATACAGAATAATGAATTTAGAGTCATTTCCTAAAATGAAAATAGGAAAGCGTGTTTTGGTTGAGAAAGAAGCTTTTAAAAATTGGCTTGCAAACAATAAGTTATAAAATTGTTTCAAAAACTATCGATGTATTTAAAGGAGTGTTTATCGTGGCAAGAAAAAGAGCAAGCGGAGAGGGAACTATACGTCAGAGAAAAGACGGTCGGTGGGAGGGGCTTTACAGCTTTAATTATAAGCGTAAAAGCGTATATGGCAAAACACAAGAGGAAGTGCGGAAAAAGCTAAATAATGTGCTGAATGATATTGACAATAACAGATATACAGACAATCCTAATATCTCTTTCGGGGACTGGCTTGATGAATGGTTGGAAGTATATGCAAAACCTTATGTAAAATTATCCACTTACGGAAGCTATGAGGGATATATAAGAAACCATATAAAACCCGAAATAGGCAGAGTTAAGCTTTCGGCATTAAAAGGCAGTATTCTTCAAAAATTTATTAACCAAAAGCTCAAAGGCGGCAGGTGCGACAAGATTAAAGACAAAGTTACAAACAAGCTTGTTACAAAAAAAGGCGGTCTTTCCGAAAAGACCATAAAAAATATGTATAATATGATACATTCCGCTTTGAAACAAGCGTATAAAAACGGTCTCGTCAATAAAAATGTAAGTGAGCTTATAACATTACCGAAACAAAAAAGAAAGGAAATGCGTGTATTGTCATTAAATGAACAAAAAGCATTACAAACGGCTGTACAAGGCGAAAGACTTGGGATAGGTATAATTATAAGTCTATATACAGGTATTCGGCTTGGAGAGCTTTTAGGGCTTAAATTTGATGATATTGATTTTGAAGCTGAAACAATTACAATTCGCAGAACCTTAAATCGATTAAAAGTATTTGACAATCCCGATAAAAAGACGGATATTGTAATAGGTGAACCTAAGACAATTAAAGCTAAAAGAACCATACCGTTACAAGACTTTCTGATACCGCTTCTTAAAACACACAGGATAAGAATATTAACAGAGCGTATGAAAGTTTTAAATATGTATAAAAATGACGGATTTGTTATTTGTAACGAATTTGGGGGTTATATAGAACCACGTACATATCAAGACTTTTTTAAAAGAATGTTAAAAAAAGCAGGGATAGAAAATACTAATTTTCATACGCTCCGTCATACATTCGCTACAAGAGCATTGGAAACTGGTTTTGATGTAAAAGTGTTAGCCGATATTTTAGGACACGCAGACGCAAGCACAACTTTGAATAAATATGCTCACGCCCTGCCCGACCATAAGAAAACATCTATGGAAAAATTGAGCTGTTTGTATGAAAGGGGGATTGAAAATTGGCAATAATAAAAGTGAACGAATACAAAAACAACTATACTATGATAATGAACTATATTTTCAAGGAAAAAAGCTTGTCACTAAAAGCAAAAGGAATGTTGTGTTATGCAATCAGTTTACCAGATAATTGGAAATTTAGCAAAAGAGGAATTATGACTTCTTGTACAGATAAGGAATCCTCAATTGAAACCGCCCTTAGAGAGTTGGAAGAACATTTTTACTTAAAAAGGAAGCGCATACGCGACAAAGGAAAGTTTAACACACTATATACATTCTATGAAGTACCGTATAATTTACAAACCAACGGCGAAAAAACCACACGGCGAAAAACCATAAGGAAGCAAACCATACGGTTAAAACACCTACAATAAAATACTAAATATATAAAGTACTATATTAACAAAGTAATAAATTTATAAAAGCATCTACAGTTTTCCGTCCACCCCTAAAGGGGTTGAACGGCATATAGAAGTATAACGGTATAACAAGTATATAAGTATTCTAATCTGTTTAAATTCTATGATATTTTTTCAAGCCCCGCTCCGAAAAATCGGAGCGGGTGTGTTTTAGCAATAAAAATATATATTTGACGGTAAAAAGCCATTTTAATCTTTGCGTTATTTTTCATTTTTACTTTAATTGTGGTCAAAATTGTGGTCAAATGACCACTTTAGCATTAAACTATAAAAAGTAAAAATCCCACAAACGGCGTGTTTATGGGGTTTTTAAGTGGGTGCAGGGGAGGGATTTGAACCCCCGACCTCCGGGTTATGAGCCCGACGAGCTACCAAACTGCTCTACCCTGCGATATTTAATTGGTGCCGGAGACCGGGATCGAACCGGTACGGGATTATAGTCCCACAGGATTTTAAGTCCTGGGCGTCTGCCAGTTCCGCCACTCCGGCGAGCTCTCGCTCAGACAGCGTCTCCGCTAAAGCTTTATTATTATACCACCTCAGAATAGTTTTGTCAAGGGGTTTTCACAAACTTTTTTCAAAAAATGCGTTGAACGCAATGATTGAGCGCAAACTCATCGTTAATAATTAAACATAATTTTCTTTGATAATTAAAAATGATACCCTCGATATGCCGTGTCTGACCAAATTCATATCGAGGGTTATCTATGTAATATAACTCCGTTTTACTTTATGTCTATTTGCACCTTTTTATTTATTCTTTTGTTAAAAACTTTTTTAATATGTATCCGAACCGCCGCTTTACTCAGCAATATTTATCGGTTCGGGTACAGAATCACAGGCAGGCTCTTCTCTATACTGTGAAAATAACTTTTTGAATATCAATACATCATAAATTCCTGTTATCATTTTGAGAATTGAATACCACAGCATTAATTCAACAGATGGATTTTGCTGAGTAATATCACAAAATATAAAAAAGAAATATGGTATTTGTTTCACCGCGCCAAAGATACAGCTATAAATTATTAATGCATTACAATTTATGCTAACATCATCGCTTAGCAATTTAATATATGCAATATATAAAACCAATCCTAAGAACGGTATCGGATATGTTGCATAAAAGATTCCCATTATATCATACAAACTGTAAAATATAAAAAATCCTATGTGCACTAACTTTTCTTTGCGGCATTGCATCAAAAAGAAAACCGCACATGCAAGATCTAAAGTAACACTTATTACATTTCCGTTGCGCACAAAATGGAATAAAAACGTGTACAATGGTTCAGTGGATTCAATTGTAAGTCCAAGCGATTTTGAATAACGATTATATTCAAAACTAAAAAAGAACAATACAATTGTTAAAACAATTTGCGGAATCAAATAAAAGTAGTTTGAATACATCTTAAATTTAAAATATTTTTTTATCATAATAATCCTCCTATGTATTTTAGTATAAAATAAAAAAGTGCACCAACCGAAGCCGATGCACATAAAACACAAACTCCGATTGCTGCGAAACAATTTTAATATACGATAATTAACATATACATAGGAAATGGAATTTGTATTTTTTCAAATCCAGCCTACATATATGCCTAAAATTGCATAGAAATAAAGATACCCTTTCGGTACGGTTATTAAAATTGTTTCGCAAATTTATTATACCACACTTGCTAAAAATTTGCAACAAAAATTTTAAATGAGTAAATAAATTATGTATATATCTGTGAAAGATTGTGTGGTGCAATCGGTCTGTGTTTTTCGGCGCACGGCTGATTGCCGTGTGCCTTTTTAATTTCTGCACACATACATAATGCCGAAATACAAGCCCGATTGTTACCACACATTTAAAAGAATCCCGATGAAAATTTTCGTCGGTATTCTTTTGTGTTCGGGATGTCGGGGGACACCATCCCCTACAGGATTTACGGTTATCCTTTCCGTATGGTTTGATGTCGCGCTTATTATTCCGTTTTAAAAATCTTGTACGGCGAAATTCCGTATCGGCGCTTGAATATTCGGCTGAAATAATTATAATCCGAAAAACCCGATTTTTCCGATACTTCGGCAACCGTAAATTCCCCCGATTTTAAAAGCGAATACGCAAGTTTGAGCCGCTCGTGCCTTATATACTCGGCGATTCCCACTCCGCAATCATCGGCGAACGCATTATACAGCTTTGTCCGACAAGTATCGGCATATTCGCACACATCGCCAATCTTAATATCAGAACACAAATTGTCCGCGATATACTCTCTGGCAAGCCGCGTTATCCTGTTGTTATCGGGAACAATCATATCCTTTAACATAATATAATCCATACATATTTCAAGCAGCTTTGCCGCCGCGGCTATCTGTTTTTCGTTCCTGTACCTGATTCCTTTCGGCGTACATTCAAGACCGTAACGGTGATTTATCTCGCCGACAAACTCCCCGAGCGCGGATTTATCCTTTAAATCGGTAATCTGTCCGAACATCATATATCCTATTATCTTGTTGTTGTCTTTAAGGGGTATTGTTGCCTCAACAAGCCCGGCGTGGCACTTATAAATATAAATTTTGTCCGACTTTTTGCACTCGCCGAATGCCGCAAGGTCACTTTCTCTGCATTTTTGCGACAACTCTTTTTCAGAGTGCATAAGCGAACAAAACCGACATTTGTTCTCGGGGTATGCCAAGACCTCGTTATAATCGGCGTCAAACAAGACTATTCTTATCCCCGACATCGTATAAAACAGCTCGAAAATATTTCTGATTTCTTGAAAATTTAGCTTTAAACTCACTTTAATCCGCTCCCGTGGACAAATTTACAATTTTATAAATAAAATTAACTATAATTATACCATAAACTTTGATATAATCAAGTAAAAAGATAAAAAAATTTTTATCCCGAAAGGACGGATTTATTTATGAAACAAAACAAGAAACAAACATTTGCATTGTATTTCGGAAACAGAGGATTTTTCCCTGCATCATTGATTGCATCGGCACGCGATGAGGTTGCTGCCGCAGTGGAAAAGGCAGGTTTTGACTATCTTATGCCGCCGTCGGATATGACGCGTTACGGCGCGGTCGAAACCAAGGATGAAGGCTTAAAATACGCCGAATGGCTCGGCGAACATATCGGCGAATATGACGGACTTATTATGTCGCTTCCGAATTTCAGTGATGAAAACGGAGCCGTTGCCGCCGTTCGCGACTGCGGCGTGCCTATTTTTATTCAGGCTTACCCCGATGAAATCGGCAAAATGGATTTTGACCACCGCCGCGACTCGTATTGCGGAAAGTTCTCAATCTGTGACGTCTTTCATCAATACAAGATACCCTTTACAATAATGCCGCCGCACGTTGTGCATCCGAACACGGACGCATTCGCAAAAAATCTTTCGGATTTTGCCGCGGTATGCCGCGTTGTAAACGGTATGAAACGCTTTACCATAGGCGTTATCGGCGCGAGAACAACCAAATTTAAAACCGTTCGTTATGACGAAATCACCCTTCAGAAATACGGAATCACCTGTGATACATATGACTTATCCGAGCTGTTTTATCGCGTGGAAAAGATGGACGGTAACAGTGACGCCGTTAAGGCAAAAATCGAAAAGCTTATCGGTTATACCGATTTTTCAAGCGTTCCCAAAGACAAGACCGAAACTTTGGCAAAGGTATCCGTTGCCATTGATGATATGATGCGCGAATATCATCTCGATTGCATAACTCTGCGCTGTTGGGAAGAAATGCAGACCGTTCTCGGCGTTGCGCCCTGTGTATTGCTCAGTGAACTCAACGACCGCGGAATAGTCGCGTCTTGTGAAATAGACCTGTGTTCGGCAATCAATATGTATTCGATGCTTTTGGCATCACAGACACCAACCGCCTGTCTTGACTGGAACAATAACTATGGCGATGACCCGAACAAAGTCATCCTCTTCCATTGCGGCCCGGTTGCGCAAAGCCTTATGGACGGAAAGGGCAAAGTCACCGACCATAAGATGTTTGCAAAAGGCTGTCCCGGATGCGGCTGGGGCAGCAACGAAGGCAGGATTGCCGCGTTTGATATGACATACTCCAACTGTAAAACCGAGGACGGAAAGCTCACGTTCTATGTTGACAAAGGCGAGTTCACAAGCGAGCCGATAGAACCCGAATTTTTCGGCTGCGGCGGCGTTGCAAAAATCGATGACCTTCAGCGTAAGCTTATCGTTTTGGCAAAGAACGGCTTCAGACATCACACCGCTGTCGGAAAAGGCGATATGACCGATATTCTGCGCGAAGCGTTTACAACATACCTCGGATATGATATAATTGAATTATAGGAGGGTGTGCAATGTATATCGGCGGTCTTGACATAGGAACAAGCGGCTGTAAAATTGCCGTTTATGATGAAAACGGTAAATTCGTCAAATGCGAATATACCGAATATGATGTAAGCCGCAGCGGCGGTCTGCACGAAATCGACCCGACGGAAATTTTTGATTGTGTAAAAAAGGTCATTGCACGATTGAACATATACGACCTTGCGGCAATCGCCGTAACGAGTTTTGGCGAAACCTTTGTTATGCTCGATGCTGATGACAAGCCGTGCGCACCGTCAATGCTCTATACCGACCCGCGCGGCAAGGACGAATGCAAAGATATTTCGGAACATTTCGGCAAGGAAAAGCTTGCGTATCTCACCGGTGCAAAACCGCACGAGATGTATTCCCTGCCGAAAATAATGTGGATAAAAAACAATATGCCAAACGGCTTTGCGGCGGCAAAGCGAATCTTGCTTATGCAGGATTATATCGTCTATATGTTATGCGGCGTTGCTCAAATCGATTATTCGCTCGCCGCGCGAACGACCTGTTTTGACATAAAAAACAAGTGCTGGTCGGACGAAATTCTCGAATATTGCGGCATTGACAAAAATATGCTCTCGACCCCCGTACCGTCGGGAACGGCGGCGGATAAAATCAAACCCGCCCTTGCCGCAGAGCTGTCGCTGAACCCGAATCTCAAAATTGTTTCGGGTTGTCATGACCAGATTGCGGCAATGACGGGCGCGAACGTGTTCGGCTGCGGCGAAGTAATGGACGGCACGGGAACGGTCGAATGTGTTCCCGTTGTGACGGACGATGTCCCGAACGACTTTTCGCTGTTTGACTGCGGATTTTCGTTTGCGCCGCACATAAACGGAAAATACGCGTGTTATGTTTTGTCATATGCCGGCGGCGCAACCCTAAAATGGTTTCGCGATAACTTTTCGGATATGTCATATTCCGAGCTTGACAAAACGGTAAAAGACGCACCGACCGACCTGTTGATAATGCCGCACTTTGCCGGTGCGGCAACGCCGTATATGGATACGGATTCAAAAGCGGCAATCATCGGGCTTACATTTGAGCATACAAAATCGGATATATACAAGGCTCTTATGGAAGGCACGGCATATGAAATCGCCGTCAACCTCGAAATCCTCAAACGCTATGCCGAAAAGCCTCAAATGCTGATTGCCACGGGCGGCGGCGCGCGGTCGGATATATGGCTGCAAATCAAGGCGGATGTTTTGAACACACCCGTTGCCGCCCTTGACACCGAAGAGGTCGGCGCGGCAGGCACGGCATATCTCGGCGGCTTGGCAATCGGGGTATTTGATAAAGATATGCGGCTGACCCATAACAAAAAGACGGTTTATCCGAACCCGGATAAGCATAAATTCTATTCGAAACAGCTTGAAAAATACAAGAAAATCTATGGATTTTCAAAACAAATCTTATCATAAAGGAGGGCTATTGAAAATGAATCAAAATTCATACATAGGTCACAACTCGCAAATCTGCGGTGTGGAAGAGAGCATTCTCACACGCGGCAAGGGTAAGGGAATGACACTTTTGAACGTCAGGAACGGAAAGGGTCTGAATCTCACATTTTCCGCTGACCGAGCAATGGATATTTCGCGCGTTGAATACCTCGGTTTTAATATCGGATATTTTTCGCCCTGCGGCTATGTTGCACCGCAATTTTATGACAAAGACGGTACGGGATTTTTAAAATCCTTTACCGCGGGATTTTTAACAACCTGCGGTTTGACCGCGGTCGGAAGTCCCTGTGTTGACGAGAGCGAAACTCTGCCGCTTCACGGCACAATATCAAATACCCCGAGCGAAAACTATTATTATACCGAGGACGAAAACGAGATAAAAATTTCGGCAACGGTTCGTGACGCGGCAATTTTTAACCGCAAACTTTTACTGTGCCGCACATACACAATTTCAAAATCGGAAAACCTGATAAAGATTGACGACACGGTTAAAAATATCGGCGGCGAAACCGCGCCGTGTATGCTTTTATATCATATGAATATGGGTTATCCCCTGCTCAGTGAAAACGCGGTTGTCAATATTCCGCATACGTCCGTAAGGGCAAGAAATGCCCATGCGCAAGAGGATATAGAAAACAGCCTTGTTATGGAAAAGCCGCAGAGCGGCTATGAAGAACGCTGTTATTATTATGACGTAAAGGCAAAAAACACTACGGCGGCGGTCGGAATCTTTAACCCCGACATCGAACGCGGTCTTGTCATCAGCTTTGACAAAACAACGCTTGACCGTTTCACTCAATGGAAGATGATGGGCGAGGGCGAGTACGTTTTGGGTTTGGAACCCGGTAACTGTACCCCCGACGGCAGGGATATAAACCGCCGCGACGGAATCTTAAAATTTATTGACCCGAACGAGGAATACAAAACACATTTAGAAATAAAATTCACACAAAATACGGAGGATATACAATGCTTGTAAACTTAAAAAACATACTTAAAATTGCAGAGGCAAAGGAATGTGCCATAGGCTCGTTCAATACGCCGAATTTCGAAAGCCTTCGCGCGGTAATAGGCGCGGCGGAAGAACTCAACCAACCGGTAATCATTATGCACGCACAGGTTCACGAAGAAATGGGACTTTGTAAAATGGACGAAATCGCGCCGCTGATGCAATTTATGGCGGACAAGGCAAGCGTGCCGGTGTGCGTTCACTTAGACCACGGCACGGACATAGATTATGTAAAGCGCGGAATCGACCTCGGCTTTACCTCGGTTATGTATGACGGTTCGGAATGCGACCTTGAAATAAACCGCGCCAACACCTGTATCATAAAGGAAATTGCCGAGCGCGAAAACGTTTCCGTTGAGGCAGAGGTCGGCAGCATGGGCGCGAGAGAAGCCGGTGAAGGCGGCGGCGAGAGTATATATACCGACCCCAACCTTGCGCTTAAATTTGTGAACGATACCGGCATTGACGCGCTTGCGTGCGCATTCGGCACAGCTCACGGGATTTATCTCAAAGAGCCTAAGCTTGATTTTGACAGGGTTGCTAAAATTAAATCGATAATTGACGTTCCGATAGTTATGCACGGCGGCAGCGGCGTATCCGAGGAGGATTATAAAAAGGTAATCGAGTGCGGCGTTCGCAAGATTAATTATTATACCTATATGGCAAAGGCAGGCGGCGAAGCCGTTGAAAAAATGACGGACAGAACGTTCTTCCACGATATAGCCGCTGCGGCGGAAATCGGTATGAAAGAGAACGTTAAGGCGGCAATAAAGGTCTTTGGCGGACTTAAATAAAAAAAGGACAAAATTTATGAAAAAGCTAAACTTTTATAAAAATAAGGTATATTTATCATTTTTAATCGATGATGACGGACGTCTTGACGTCTTAAACATAGGCATAAACCATACGGAAACCGAGCCAAACCGCTTTTTTGTTCCCGTTGAGGTCTTTGCAACGGGCGAAAACCCCGATGACCACCACGGCGCAAAGCATACGGGCAGCAAGCTTTCGGACACGCTCAAATACGTTTCGCATACCGAAAGCGATTCCGAAATTTCGTTTATTCTCGAAAACGAAAAAATACGCGTTATTCAGCATTACAAATTTCTCGACGATGCAAGCGCGGTTCGCTCTTATGCCGAGATAAAAAACATCTCAGCATACGACCTCGGTTTGGAATACGCAAGCTCGTTTTGTATGTACGGCTTTGACATTGACCGCATTTGGCTCTGTCACAATGCGTGGTGCCGCGAACTCGAATGGCGCGGCTATGCCCCGAGCGAGCTTGGCTACAGCCGCATAACCGAATTTTCGTCAAAGCGAATATCCGTATCGAACACGGGAACATGGTCAACAAAAGAATTTATGCCGATGGGCATAATCCAAAACTCAAACGAGAGTGTTTTCTGGCAGATAGAGCATAACGGTTCATGGAACTTTGAGATAAGCGACATTAAAGACGTAAACTATCTCAAATTATCAGGTCCGTCCGAACAGGAAAACCGTTGGTGGAAGAATCTTAAATCGGGCGAACGGTTCACAACCGTTACCGCCGCGGTTGCTTTTTCCTCCGACATTGACGGCGCAATCGAAGAAATGACAAAATACCGCCGAGGAATTGCGTACCAAAGTCCCTCGGACATTGATTTGCCCGTTATATTTAATGATTATATGATGTGTCTTAACGCCGACCCGACAACCGAAAAAGAGTTGCCCGTTATTGATGCGGCGGCGAAAATCGGCGCGGAAATATATTGTATGGATGCAGGCTGGTACGCGGACGGAACATGGTGGGAGACGGTCGGCGAATGGCAGGTATGCGAAAGCCGCTTTCCGAACGGAATAAAAGAGGTTTTTGACTATATCCGAAAAAAGGGAATGAAACCCGGCATATGGCTTGAACCCGAAAGTATCGGCATCAATTGCCCCATTCTCGACAGCTTTTCGGACGAATGCTTTTTTATGCGCCACGGAAAGCGCATAATCGACCACGGAAGGTATCAGCTCGATTTCAGATGCAAATATGTAACAGACTTTTTGGACGGCGTTGTTGACCGCCTTATAAACGAACTCGGCATAGAATATTTTAAGTTTGATTATAACATAGACGGCGGTTCGGGAACGGAAATCGCTTGCGACAGCTTTGGCGATGGTCTTATGCAGCACCAAGCGGCGTATCTCGATTGGATTGACGGCATTTATGCGCGGCATCCGAATTTGATTATTGAGAACTGTGCAAGCGGCGGCATGCGTATGGATTATAAAACCCTGTCGCACTTTTCCGTACAATCAACCTCCGACGCGACCGATTATAAACCGACCGCGGCTATCGCCGCAATGTCGGGAACGGCTGTCTTGCCGCGCCAAGCACAGGTTTGGGTTTTGCCGATGCAAAGTCACACCGACGGTGAAATAATAATCAACGCGGTGAACGCAATGTTCAAAAGGCCTGCCGTTTCGGGAGAAACGCATCTTTTGAACGATGAACAATTCCAACTTTTAAAACAAGGAATCGATTTTTATAAATCGACAAGAGATGAGATACCGAATCTTATTCCGTTTTATCCGTGCGGTGCGGTCAATTTTGAAGATGATGTTGTTGCCTGCGGATATAGGGGCATCGGTCATTCTTATATCTGTATAGAAAATTTGAGCGATACGGACAGGGATATAACCGTTCCGCTTGCGCAATACACCTCGGCGGAATGCGTCTATCCGACCGACCTCGGCATAAATGCCGAAATTGCGGCGAATACGCTCAAAGTTCACATACACAAAAAATCGGCGGCAATAATCAAGGCTGTCTGACAGGAGGAATTTTTAAATGATATACTCATCAATAAATCACACTGATTTAAAGGCAAGCAAAATCATTCTCGGAACCGACGGATTCGGAACACAAATGTCCAAAGATTTATCCTTTGAGATGCTTGATAAATTTGTCGATATGGGCGGAAATATCATAGATACGGCAAGCTTTTATGCCGATTGGATGAATATGGGCAAGAGTATAAGCGAAAAAACCATCGGCGAATGGCTGACCGCACGTAAAAACCGCGATAAAATAATCATCTCGACAAAGGGCGGTCATCCGCGGCTTGAAAGTATGGATATTTCACGGTTGTCGAGAGAGGAAATATTTGACGATTTTGAACACAGCCTTATAAATCTCAACACCGATTATATCGATATATACTGGCTGCATAAAGACGACCCGACCATTCCGCCCGAGCGGCTTATCGAGATAATGAACGAAATTCTCGATACCGGCAAGGCAAAGTATATTGCCGTGTCGAACTGGGGCTATGACAGGATACGGGCGGCAAACGATTATGCAAAATCAAACGGTTTAAAGCCGTTTATCGCCGGTCAGATTCAATACAGCGTCGGAAAACCCAATCCCGAATTTGTCGATAAGCTTATTTATACAATGGACGATGCCGAATATCAAAAATATGCGGCGGACACATTGAACGTTTTTGCCTTTTCGTCACAGTCAAAGGGGTTCTTTGCGATGCTCGACAGCATCGGTGAGGACAAAATTCCCCAAGCGGTAAAGGACGAATTCTTAAACGCACATAATCTTGAACTTTATAACAGGCTCAAAGAAATGTCAAAAGAAAAAAATGTAAGCATTTCGGCGCTTATGCTTTCGGCATTGACGAGTGACGATAATGTCAATACATTTGTCCAGATAGGACCGAGAAAGATTGAATATCTGACCGATTCCATGTCGGCAAAAAACCTGCACCTTACCCTCGGCGAGCGCGGTTATCTTATGAAATTTTAAAAAGCAACAACCCCGACAGCCGTTTAAAACGGTTGTTGGGGTTTGATTTATTAATTTACATTATTTATTCGTCACGGTTTTATAAAAATTTATCCGCCGAAATCCTCATTCGTTTTTGCTCCTGATTTTTCAGCTGATTTACCCATTCATATATATATACACTTTAAAACGAATTTTGTTACACTTTTTTTGAAAATTTTTTAAAAAAATTTTTCTCACGCAAAAAAAGACCGAAATTTCGTGAACTTCGGTCTTTTTTGAGCTTAAATTAAAATTATTTTATTCCTCAGCTGATGAATCGTCATCGGGAATGGGAGCAACATCCTCATCCGCAACATTCTTATTCTTGCCCTCTTTAACAAGGCGGCTTATTGCGCTTCTGTCAAGAGAGATGTAAGATTTATTTGCACCGAGACCCGATTCAAGAACGAAAACATCGTCTTTGATTCTGATAATCTTACCGTGAATACCGCCGATTGACGCAACGGTGTCGCCCACTTTAAGACTTGAAATCATATCTTTCAAAGCCTTTTCCTTTTTCTTTTGCGGACGAATAAGCAAAAAGTAAAACACCACAAAAATCAGAACCAGCGGAACAAACTGCATCACCATTGCAAGCGGATTCACCTGCTTTGTTTCGCCCTCGGCAAATACATTCACAGCCGAAAAAGCCGTAAATACAAATGCCGGACATAAAATCTTTTTAAGTTTCTTTAACATGATTTTCCTCCTGTATAACTTATTATATATATAATACCATTAATGTAATAAAAAATCAATAGCCAATTATCGCAAATTAATACAAATTTCCTTTATAAAACCGTCCGTATACACATAAATATACCAATTCGCCGATTCTCGCATAAAAATCGCCGAATTTAATATTTCTTGCTCTGCAAGGCTTTCTCCGCGCGGCGCGCCGCATTCTCGGCGCGGTCACCGCTTTTGCATATAATATATGTATAAATCGCATCGATTATCGCCAGGGCGGCAATACGCGAGTTCAAGCCCAATATCGAATATTCGGTTTCTTTTGACCTTGTACACAAAACAATTCCGCTCTGTTTTATAATCGGCGATTTTCCGAAATTCGTTATACAAATCGTGGTTGCGCCGTTGCGCTTTGATATGGCGAGCGCATCGACAATATCCTTTGACGAACCCGAATGAGATATGCCAATCGCAACATCCTTATCGGTCAGGTGCGATGCGGCTATTGCCTGCATATGGTTGTCGGAATACGCCGTTGCTCTGCACCCTGCGCGCAAAAACTTATGCGCCGCATCGGTTGCAACCGCCGCGGAATTTCCCAGCCCGAAAATGTTTATCGTGTTCGCACCGAGCACCGCCTGCGCTGCCGTCTCAAGACTTTTGGGATCAATGGCGTTCTTTGTCATTTCGAGCGAACAATATATATCATTCGAGATTTTTTCAAATATATCCGCACAGGTATCATCACGGCTTATGTCATCGTTAATCAATTTCTTTCCGCTCTCTTGTGCAAAAGAAATTTTAAGCTCTTGATACCCCGAAAAGCCGAGCCGCTTTGCAAACCTGACTATGGTTGCTTCACTGCTGCTGCTCTTTTCGGCAAGCTCGGTTATGGATAGAGGTATAATCTCGCCCGAATGTTCGAAAAGCCAATCCGCGATACGCTTTTCCGACTTTCCCATCGTTTCGTATAAAACCTTTATTTGCAAAAGCGTTCTGTTCATTCAAATCCTCCGCCGTATATATTTTATGTTAAAATTTACATATATATTTTACACCATTTAAAAACTGTTGTCAATCCCAAAAAGATTCATAAATCCTAACTTTTTAAACAACGGCGCTTATACCAAACCTGCAACGGTACTCTGTTGGGGTCATTCCGGTATGCTTTTTGAAAAATCGTGAAAAATAATTTAAATCCGAAAATCCCGACATTTGCGCTATCCTGCCGAACGAATACTCCGTTTCACAAATCAGCGTTTTTATATAGTTGATTTTAAGTTCGTGGACATATGCGAGCGGTGATGCTCCGTACCTTTTTTTAAACCTATGCCTTAAATAATCGATGCTCATACCCATGGATTTTGCAAGTCCGTTAAAGTCAATATACTCATCCGTACAATGCTCTTTCATATACCGAGCAAGCTTATCCATGTTGTCATATTTTGAAAAAGATTTGCGCATAAGCGTGTTATCAAGCATCGAAAGTATTTCATAAAAAATGCTCATTGAATAAAACTTATCTCTGTCCTCCCTGTTATATATCTTATGAAGTTTAAAAAACAACTCCGATATTTGGGTGTCACCGCAATCCACCCGAATCGGCTTGTGCGGCAAACTTTTATCCGAGTCAAAAAACAAACACAGACTTTCGCCCTGTTCCATTATCGTTTTGTGATAATCAATGCTGTTGTCGCTCTCTTTCGGCAGATATAAAACAGTTCCCTCGCGAAAATCAATTTTCTTTTCGTCATAAAATATCTCGGTATATCCGCTCAGCTTTAAACCAATCTGGTACACAAACGTGTTACCGCCGTCATTGATTTTTGTTCCGGCTACACCGCTGTTTACCCTAAAAACATCTTTTATTTCAACCGCGTTCCACTCAAATTTATTAAGCATTGTTTCCATATTATAATCACCGTTCCGATTTTAAGATTTCTATATAATTATAATATTTTCAATTTGTTATGTCAATAAGAAATGAACAGTTTTGTGCTAATGAACTGAATTTTTATATTGAAATATTTAAGAATTCGGAATATAATATGAGTATAAACATAAAAGGAGATAATCGAAAATGAATTTAAATAATACCGAAAAACTGTTAAATCAAAAATTTGCTGACAATGATTTTGACTCATACGGCGTTCTTGTATATGCAAAAGGTTATGAAAGATTTATTCACTCTCCGAACGTAAACACCGATACATACTTTGATATAGCAAGTATGGGAAAAGTGCTTGTTACATCGCCGCTGATTTTAAAAGCTATCGGCGAAAATAAACTCTCACTCGATGATACGCCGGCACATTTTTTTGATAATACTCCCAAAGATAAGGCTTTTATAACAATAAAACAGCTTTTGACGCACACCTCGGGAATACGCAGATATGATATTCCGCAGGAAATTGCGGACAAAGGCAATGATAAGGTCGCTAATTTTATATTACATACTTCGCTCGCCTTTGAACCCGGAAAGTCACAGGAATATTCGTGCAACGGAATGATTTTGCTCGGTTATATCATAGAGAAGATATACGGAAAAACTTTGGAAGAGGTTTTTGATGAAAAAATAAAAACTCCTCTCGGATATACACGAAGCAAGTTTAATATTGAGATTAACGAGCCGAATGCCGCAATATGCTATCGAACAGAAACTCTTGACGGTCTTTCACATCCCTGGGATGATGAAAATATTCGCGTATTAAGGACAAGCGCAGGTTCCGGCGGTCAGTTTTTTACTCTCAATGACATAAATAAATATGCAAAAGCAATTATGAATAAAAGCGAAGCTTTATACCCCGAAAAGGTTTTTGACCTCGCCGAACAAAACTATATCAAAGACTTTGGTGAAGGTTGGGGATTAGGTTGGCTTATCGTTGACGGAAAATACCCTCAAACGGGAAAGCTTTTCCCAATCGGCAGCTTCGGACATTGCGGTCACACAGGCACATCACTGTTTTTCAGCCGCGAGAAAGATATGTATGTAATCATCCTCACAAATGCGACAAGATGCTTAAACAAGAAAAACGACTTTAAAGGTTATGATTATAACAAAATCTGTGAAATGCGTGCCGATATACACAATGCAATATTCGATGATTTGTCGGAGTCGGGGTTGATTTAAGTATGCATATAAATCACAAAAAGATAATTTGGGACTCTATATTTATAATAACGGGGTGTGTTTTGCTTGCTGTTTCGATAAATGTATTCCTTACCCCGAACAAAATATCTGCCGGAGGAATCTCTACCATAGGAACAATTCTGTTGCATTTATTCAATATACGGATGTCAATAACAAACCTGTTTTTTAACGCAATATTGTTTGTTTTCGGATATAAGACTCTCGGCAGATACGCCGTGTTCCAAACAGCATTCGGAATAATAATGCTTTCGGTATGCTTGGAGCTTACAAGTTATATTCCGCCATATTACGAAAATGAAATTATTGCCGTTATGTGCGGCGGAATACTGATGGGCGCGGGTGTGGGAATGATTGTTAAAGTCGGGGCATCGACCGGCGGCAGTGATTTTGCAGGGTTGATTCTGAAAAAATTTCTGCCTCATATTTCGCTTGCAAAGCTGATAATGTTCATAGATTGTTTTATCGTTATTATTTCGGGAATAATATTCAAAAGTTTTTCCGTGACATTCTATTCGATTACGGCTTTATTTGTTTCATCAATAATAATAGATAAAATTATGACGTTCGGCGAAAGCGCAAAAATGATTTTGATATTCTCTGAGAATATCAAAGAAATATCCGAGCATATATTGCAAAAGTTCGAGCGCGGCGTCACGGGAATACACAGCTTAGGTATGTATTCAAACCGTGAATCCCTTATGCTTTTGTGCGTAATAACACCCAAAGAACTGCCTGTTTACATAACAATGATAAAAGAGATTGACAAGAACGCATTTGTTATCATAAACAACGTTCACGAGGTTCTCGGCGAAGGGTTTAAGGCAATCGACATAAATTGTTGACAAAGATAAAAAAACGTATTATAATATCCGTAGATTCAAACATATTGAAAAGAGGAAATAAGATGAGATTGAGCTATGACACCGTTAGCGCAATTGCGCACGGCACGGAATATATAATTGAAGAAAACAACAAAATAATATTTTCAAGGTTTTTGAATTCCGAAAGACAGACTTTAACTTACGGCACGGATAAAAGTTATTCGACAGCCGGTGTAAGACTTGAATTTATAACCGACAGTCAAAGCCTTGACGTATCGATATCGGTCAAAGAGTCAAACCCGGAGGGGAGAAATTTTTATTCGTTTGATGTATACAATAATGATGTTATGTTAGGTCAAATTAAGAATTTTGGTGAGTCACCTCAATATCCTTATAAAAATTACACTCTGTGTGACAGTCGCAAAACGTTTAGACTTTCGGATAAAACAAATCACGTCTGCATTTACTTTCCGTGGTCTGTTCAGGGAATAATAAACGGAATCGAAATCGATGACGGTGCGGCAATAACGCCCGTGGTTAGGTCAAAAAAGGTTATTATGTACGGTGATTCCATAACCCAAGGGTATGATTCCGAAAGTCCGTCCCGCTCTTATACGTCACGACTGGCGGATTATCTCGAGGCTGATGTCATTAACAAAGGCATCGGCGGCTCTGTATTTATGCCCGAACTCTCAGAAATAAAATCCGATTATTCACCAAACTTGATAACCGTTGCGTACGGTACAAATGACTGGAACATATGCGGTTATGATGATTTTGAAAAAAGATGTCATTCATTCTTCAATAACCTAATCACAAATTATCCCGACACAAAGATTTTGGCGATTGCGCCGATATGGCGCGCGGATTGTGATGAGGAACGTAATCTGGGAAAGTTTTCAAAAGTTGCCGAAACATTAAAAAACATTTCGGTTCTTAACAAAAATATATCATTTATAAACGGAATCGACTTTATCCCCAAAGATAAAAAATACTACCGCGATTCATATCTGCATCCGAATGACATGGGATTTGACTTTTACATAAACTCACTTATAAACGAACTCAAAAAGAAAGGTATCATATAAAAATCAAGCGGCAATACCGAATTTGGTCTTGCCGCCGTTTTAATTTATGCTCTTTTTAAGAATGTGAATTTTATGTTGTATCTTTGAATCAACAGCGCCGATATTACCGATAAGAACACCAATGCCTCGCCTATCATACCCATATATGACAGAACATACACGTCATACGTAAACATAAGCACGTTGTTGACAAGTGCAATAACCCTCGCAACCGTCATATTCTTTTGCCAAAAAGAAAACGTACCGAGCGTTGAGACCAACGCCGGGAGAAAGCAATATAAGCCCTTCCACACAAGCGCCGCCGATATCCAGTTTATAATCAAAAACAAGATAAGCCAAAGTCGGCTTTTGAAAATCTTTTTATCGTTGTTCATAAAAACGGCTTCTCTTGCACAGCATATTACATTGGTTATACACCCCGTATATCCGCCGATTAAAAAATAATGCAATGCCCAAACAATATCCATCCAAAACTTTTTATGCAGGACGTTGTTCACATTCTTGCTGTGATACATAATCACATAAATTAAAATTCCTATTGCGCCCAAAACCTGTGCCGCAATCTGTGTTGTACTCATTTTCTGTCTCTCCTTAATTTTTTGAACACATCATATTATATACCGATTTTTTAATTTTTCAATGCACAAAACAAATCGATATTTGTACAAAACAAATATCAATTTCGGGCATATATTCAATTTTCACAATATTTTCGCCCTATCGGGTTTACTTAATCAAATATCTTCCAATCCCTTAAAGCATCTTTCCGTGCAAGCATCTCATCGATGCGCTCAATATAATCCTTTGGTTCTTTGACGTTAAAAATCCTCTCGATTCGGTTTGTGTTGCGGTCGACAACTTTTGTAACTCCGCCACAGCCGAGCGAAATTATCGATTGAACCTCTTCCATTATATAGATGTTATAAAGACTCTCGTGTCCGGGTTTTGCATACGCAACGTTTTCGAGATTTCCGAGCTGATTTTTTTGGCGGTACATATAATACGGCCGCTTTCCGCAAGACTTGATATAATCATACGCATAATCGACCATCCTCGCGGCGGTTTCACCGTCAGTCAAATCATAGTCGCTCAAATATTCATGCAGCCGTGACGAACGCTTTATGCTCATAACGTGTACAGTTGTGTCCTCGGGCATAAGCCGTTCCACTTCGTCCAGTGTATATTTGAACATATCAAGACTCTCGCCCGGAAGCCCTGCGATTACATCCATATTTATATTGTCAAATCCACAGCTGCGTGCAAGCGCAACCGCATCGATTATCTGTTTCGGCGTATGATTTCTGCCGATTAATTTCAGCGTTTCGCTATTCATTGTCTGAGGATTTATGCTTATCCTGTCCACCTTATGCTTTTTGAGCGTTTCAAGCTTATCTCTGTCAACTGTGTCGGGTCTGCCTGCCTCAACCGTGAATTCCCGGCAATGCGACATATCAAATTCGCGGTAAATATGCACAAGCAGCTCATCGAGTTTATCCGCCGAAAGCGTTGTCGGGGTACCGCCGCCTATGTATACGGTTTCGATTTTGTTATTGTTATGCCGTATTATCTCGGCGGTGTATGATATTTCGCGCTTTAACATTTCGCAATATTCATCAGAAAGCCGCGCCGCCTGTCTTGTGCCGCACGTCACGAACGAACAATACAAACATCTTGTCGGACAGAACGGTATTCCGATATAGATACTCACACCGTCGGACAGCATATTTTTGATAATCGGAATTTCGACCGCCGCAACCTCTGCCGCAAGCGCGCCTTTTGACGGCGAAGCATTATAATTATCGACAAAGTATTGTGCCGCATCACGTTCCGACATTCCTCCGAGAATCAGCTTTGCCGCAATTTTAGACGGGCGTATTCCCGTGAGAACACCCCATGGTAAGTTATTGTTATCTTTCATATCTTTCTCTCTTTTATCCGATGTACGGGTTTCCTCTGCGCTCATCGCCGATTGTTGTCGGCTCACCGTGACCGGGATATACCGAAACATCATCGTCAAGCGTCATAAGTCTGTTTTGTATCGACTCGATTTCCTCTTTCATATTTCCGGTCGGGTGATCCCACCTGCCTACGCTCAACCTGAAAAGCGTATCGCCGCTTATCAGCGTTTTTCCGCACAAGAGACAAATGCAATCCTCTGTATGCCCCGGTGTTGCAATAACCTTTATCCTATTCTCGCCAAAATTGATTATATCCCCGTCATATAGTATATTATCAGCCTTTGTCGGCGAAAGCTCTATGCCCATATAGTGACATAAATTCAAAACTCTGTCCTCTAAAAACCTTTCCGTCTTTTCAAATATCGACAGTCTTGCACCTGTTGCCGCTTTAAGTTCGGCAAGTGCAAGCATATGGTCAAAATGCCCGTGAGTCAATATTATATCGGTGATTTTAAGGCCTTTTCCATCGGCAAACGCAATTATCTTGTCCGCACAATCGGGCGCGTCAATCACGATTGAATTTTTTGTTTCTTCGTCCGCCCAGATGTAACAGTTCGTTCCGAGCTGACCCAAAACAAGCGAATACAGTTTCATACTTTTATTCAACGTATCATTCATATTTCTACCTCATATACAAAATTCATATAAATCCAATTACTGGCGGCGGCGGACAATAGACAGCACACCGTCAATCTGTTTAATCTTCTTTATGATTTTATTCAACTGTTCCGTATCGGCAATCTCCATTGTCACCTCGATAATAGCAAGGTTGTTCTTGCCCGTTCGCGCGTTTACGCCCGTTGCCGTAAGTTTAAGCTCGGATATTGCACCCATAATGTCCAAAAGCAAATTCGAACGATTTCCCGCCGTAACGGTGAGGGTTGACAAAAAGCTTGCGTCCGTATCGTCCGCCCACTTAACGGGGATAAACCTCGCGCTCTCTTGCTTGTTATTGAGCGCATTTAACATATTTATGCAATCGGCACGGTGAATCGCAACACCTCTGCCGCGCGTAACATATCCGACAATCTTATCGCCCGGAACAGGGTTACAGCAATGCGAAAATCTAATAAGACAATTGTCGATACCCTGAACGATTACGCCGCTGTTGTTGGTTTCGCCCCTCGGTCTTGCAACGACGGGAATAAGCTCCGCCGCCGTGCGGCTCTCCTCGGTGGCAAACTTCTTTTTGCACTCAGTCTTGAACCTTGTCACAAATCTGCCGGCGTTCGAGCTTCCGTATCCTATCCCGGCGAGCAAGTCCTCGGAATTGTTAAATCCGTACTTTTTCGCCAAAGACGAGATAAGTTCTTTATCCTCTAAAAACGTCAGCGGCAGAGAACTTTTTTTCAATTCGTGTTCGAGAGTTTCACGGCCTTTTTGGATATTTTCTTCTCTGTTGACCTTTTTAAACCATTGATTTATCTTGTTTTTCGCCTGAGAAGTCTTACAAATCTTTATCCAGTCCAAATTCGGGCCGTTACTCGTCTTTGAAGTGATAATCTCGACTATATCGCCGTTTTGCAAGGTATAATCGAGCGTGACAATCTTTCCGTTTACCTTTGCGCCGACCATATGATTTCCGACCGCGCTGTGAATCGAATAAGCAAAGTCTATTGGCGTTGCGTTAATCGGCAGGCTTATAACGTCGCCCTTTGGTGAAAAGACAAATACTTCGTCACTGAACATATCTATCTTCAGCGCCTCCATAAAGTCCTCGGCGTTGTTCTCTTTTTGGATTTCCAAAAGCTGTTTTATCCATTCAAGCTTTTTGTCCATGTCGCTCGATGCCGTCACGCCCTCTTTATACTTCCAGTGCGCGGCGATACCGTTTTCCGCCGTGTGATGCATCTCTTTTGTACGAATCTGAATCTCAAAAGGTGTGCCGCCCGGTCCGATAAGGGTTGAATGCAAAGACTGATACATATTCGGTTTCGGCATTGCGATATAATCTTTAAACCTGCCTGGAACGGGCTTGAACAGTTCGTGAACCGTTCCCAAAACCGCATAACATTCCGCGATCGTATCCACGATTACACGAACAGCGAACAGGTCATAAAGTTCGTCTATCGTCTTGTTCTGCATAAACATCTTTCGATAAATGCTGTAAAAATGCTTTGCGCGCCCCTCTATTATCGGCGGTTCGTCCAAAACCTTTGTCAGCTTATCTTTAAGAATTTCGATAATTTTTCCAATGAATTTTTCGCGTTCGCTGCGCTTTTGCGCAATCTTATCCACGATTTCATAATACCCCACAGGGTCGATATATCTAAGGGCGGTGTCCTCTAATTCCCACTTTATCTTTGACATACCGAGACGATGCGCAAGCGGCGCATAGACTTCAAGCGTTTCGCGCGCGATATACCTCTGTTTATTCTCGGGCATATATTTTAATGTCTGCATATTATGCAGTCTGTCGGCAAGCTTAATGACAATTACACGCACATCCTTTGCCATCGCAAAGAACATCTTGCGCAGGTTCTCAATCTGCTGTTCCTCCTTTGACGTAGTGGGAATCTTGCCGAGTTTGGTAACGCCGTCAACAAGCATTGCAACGGTTTCGCCGAACAGTTCCACCACCTCGTCATAGGTGCTGTCGGTGTCCTCTATCACATCATGCAAAAGCGCGGCGCATACCGATTGAGCGTCAAGTCCCAAATCCGCAATGGTGCACGCCACACGCAAAGGATGCGTGATATACGGCTCGCCCGACTTGCGCACCTGGGTTTTGTGCTTTTCCGCCGCATAGGCATACGCCTTTCGGATAAGCTCAACATCGTTCGGCACATTGTGATACGCCTCAAACTTTTTGATTAAAGTATCAAGATTGTATTCTGTTTTTTCATTGTCAATCATAGCTGTGTCACTTCCTAAAATCAATTAAAGCCGACATAACATTGTCGGCTTTATCTTCGATACCAAAGTATCTTTTAAATACAATATCGGATTAATTGCCGTCTTTATCGGCGTCAACTTTTTTTATGTCCTTTAAAATAAGCTGAACGTTTTGAAATCCCTTATAATCATTTATGTCAAGCGCAAAAGCAACATCGACATAATCGCCCTCTTCGAGGTGGTGATAATACTCACCCATTCCGAATCCCACCGCATCGAGATACTTTCCGTCTTTCAGCAATGTCATTCTAAGGTGCTTGCCCTCGCTCATTACGCTGATTTTGTGAATCCTTATATTCCGCACCGCGAATGCAGGGGTTGGGTTTTCAACGCCGAACGGCTGAAGGCGGTTTATATCATGAACCGTATCCATATTTATATACGGAACTTTTATTGCCGCATCAAGCATAACGGTCGGAATCATCATATTTTCGCTTATTTTATCTTTTGAATACTCATTTATCTTTTTGCGGAATTCCTCAATGTTTTCAGCCTTTATGGCAAGCCCCGCCGCAAGCTCGTGACCGCCGAATTTTTCGAGCATATCCGAACAATTTTCGAGAGCGCCGAAAAGGTTAAATCCCGAAATGCTCCTGCCCGAGCCTTTCGCCTCGTCACCGTCAACAGCGAACAAAATGGACGGCTTATAAAATTTTTCGGTTATCTTTGATGAAACGATTCCGACAATTCCGTTATGCCAGTTCTCATGGGCAATAACCAAAATCTTATCATCGTTTATCTCGGGGTGTTCCTCTATGTAATCGAGCGCCTCTTTGAACATTTTTTGTTCGGTCTGTTGTCTGAGCGAGTTCTCGTCACATAGCGACCGCGCAAGGCTCTTTGCCGTCTTTTCGCTGTCGGTTAGAAAAAGTTCAACACTGCGTGAAGCACAGCCGAGACGTCCGCTCGCATTTATGCGCGGCGCGATAATATATCCGATTGTCGATGTTGTGATAAATTTGTCACCCACCGAAACGTCTATCAAGGCTTTAAGACCGATATTTTTTGTGTTTTTAAAGCGTTTTAAACCCTCGGTCACAATTATGCGGTTTTCGTCAATAAGCGGCGAAATATCCGCCACCGTACCCAAACACATAAAATCCGCGTATTTGTCAATCAGTTCGGCGGTTGAGCGTCTGCCTGCCGCCGCCTCGATTGCGGTAATAAGCTTGAACACAACGCCGACCCCGGCAAGGTTCTTGAACGGATAGCCGCAATCCTTACGTTTTGGGTCTATTGCGGCATAAGCCTGAGGAATTTTCTCTTTGCATTCGTGGTGGTCGGTGATGATAAGGTCAAGACCGATTGATTTTGCGTATTCGCATTCTTCCACCGCGGTAATACCCGTGTCAACCGTGATGATAAGGGTACTTCCGTTTGCCTTAATCTTGTCAAGCGCGTCACGGTTCACGCCGTAACCCTCTTGCATTCTGTCGGGAACGTAATAGTCAACTGACATTCCCATACCGCTTAAATGTTTGTATAAGACCGCAATCGCGGTGATTCCGTCCACATCATAATCACCGTAGATTGTAATTTTTTCATTTGCTTCTTTCGCGGCGGCAATACGTTCAACCGCCTTATCCATATCACGCATCAAAAACGGATCATGCAGCGCGGCCTGGTCTTTTGACAAGAAATTTTGGATTGCCTTATCATCTCTGATGCCGCGGTTGTAAAGAACTATCGAAGTCAAGGGCGAAACGCCGAAAGTTTTTGATATTTCAAGAACTCTTGCCTTGTCAATTTCTTTAAGAAGCCATTTTTTCTTTAACATAGTGTGTATCTCCCGAATTCATTTACTCTTTTACTCAATCGAATAAAAGCCGAAAAAGCATAATATTTTCAGCCTATATTCATACCATAAATACTATTGTACCATTTTTCATCGAAAATTACAATAGTTTTTTTATTTTTCTTTGAAAAAAATTAAAAATTTCTTTCAACCTGCCTAAAATTATGAGAAAAATTTTATCATTCCGTCACCAAAAACTTTTTATGGATTCTCAATCATATCAATATTTCTTTCAAACTCATTACTCGGTTCTTGGCGGCAATAATCTTTCATCGTCTTTATACCGTTTCATACAACGCCCGTACTCAAAGTCAATATCCGCACAAAAGGCGGCTTTAATGCCTTTTGTAAACATTAAAGACCGCCTTATTTCTTTCCAATCCGAAACGGGAATTTGTGCGGCGTGATGAAAGAACACAGCATCGCCCCTCGCCTTTTCACTCACAACATATTCGTTTGTATGTTCGGAACGGTTTAGAACTGTTTCCTACGTCGTCGGCGCTCGCTTTGCTTGCTCGAATTTTATCGTGATAAAATTCATCGCCTGTGTCGCGGCGTTTCTTCTTCCCAAAAAATTTCGGGTACAACCCTCATTTTTCGGGAACCATGTGGATTATCCTTAATCAAAATCAAAATAATTTTTTCATTGCGGTTGGGCTTGGCAACCGTATGGGCAACGGGCAATAAATTCATTAAAATTATTTTGATTTGCCGTTGCGGCGTTTGTATGTTTGGGCGGTCGGGACGCCCGCCCCTACAGAATTATATACATATCATCGGCAAAGCCGCAACGGGTCGCCAAAGATACACACATTATATTATTTTCATTTTCTCGGCGGCGGTTTTTGCCTCGCTGCGGCGATTCACGCCGAGTTTTTGTAATATATGGCTCACGTGGCTTTTTACCGTGGCAAGCTTAATATCCAATATTTCACCTATCTCGGCATTGCTTTTATCCGCACACACAAGCCTTAAAACCTGCATTTCGGCATCGGTCAATCTTTCCGTCATTTGCTTTGCAGGTTTTAAAAAGTCCGGATAATAGACCGTCTGATTTCTGACCGCACCGACAAGCCTTTCAAAATATTCGTTATCGATACGGTTATCTGTAATCTGTGTTATCATCGGCAGGACAACCGCCCCAAACTCGCTTATCGGGCGTATAAATTTGAACTCTTGCGCAATGTCAAGCGCGGTCTTTATATCATCGCGCCATACCTCGCCTTTTTTGCCGAGCCTTGCCGCCGCGGTCATAATCTTTAAATGAATCATATCAATATTTCTTTCACACGCCGCACAAAATGTTTCGAGCGGCGCAAGCGTAAGCAACACCGCGTCATAATCACCGTGCGCAAGCTCAACCATTGCCTGGGTCAAATACTGATACCTTTTCATTGTTTTAAGCGTGACCGTATCCCTCGGCGCACTGTCGCGATACCACTCATCGGCATATACAAAATCGCCGAGTCTGAGTGCAATCCGACACAGCATAGCGTCTATATTCGGCATAAATCTTTCGAGATTTCGCTCCGAAAATCTGTCGCGCAAGGCGACAATCGTTCGCTTTGCATCCTCGGCTTTGCCGCTGTCAATCTGACTTTTTGCAAGCAACCCGACCAGTGCAAACTCAATATCGGGCGTACCCTTGTTTTGAACCTCGCTGATTTTTGACACAAGAGTCAGCATACGGCTTGAAACGTCCTCGCCCTTTTCAAACTTGCTCTCCGCCATCGCACAATCCGGCAGACCAACGCCGTCTTTGCCGAGAATCGCCTCAACCGGGATTCGCATTGTCGCGTATAAAAAGTCGTCTTTTTTGCTCCACTGTGAAAAATCCTTACCGCCGTTCATAATACTCGGCAGGGTGCTTGTCACCGAAAATGACGGTAACTTTATCTCTTTGTTTGTAAGCAACTTAAACGCGGTTGTAATTGTCTTGACAAGACCACTGACGCCTCTTTGCGGAAGAGAAATATCAAGATGAGTCAGGCGGCTGCGAGCCTCTTTCGCCGCCGCGTCCGACTTGTTTCTTACCGCCGCAAAACATTCAAGCTCGTTATACCACCGCTCCGAGCCGTCATAATCCATACGCAAGGCGCAAAGCATACTCATTCCCTGCATAAGTGCCGGACTTGCCTTTATCTGTGAGTCTTTGAGCGTGCGAAAGTATCGTTCGAGCTTTTCGTACTGACCCATTCCGGGGTGAAGCGTTGTACTTTTTATAAGCAGCTCCGATACCTTTCCGCTCTCGCCCGCTTTTGAATAATATTCAAGAGCCTTTCCGTATTCGCCTTTAAGCTCAAAATAAAGTCCGCCGCGCCCCAAAAGAGCGTGTCTCTGCTCCTCTGAATACTCTTTTTGCTGTTCCCACATCAAAAAGTCGCGGAAAATCGGCCAGAACCGAAACTCGTCCAGACCCTCTAATATCAGCATATTCGTATTCTGTTGAATATTTATGAGATAATCGCCCGCACCGCTGTCGCCGCTCACCATTTTAGCAAGTTCGATACCGAAAACCTCGAATGGCGCAAGGTCAAGCAAAAACCGCCGCATCGTCAGTTCAAAGCGTTTATATATTGCTTCCTCAAAATATATAAATATTTCTCTTACGCCCTCGTCAAATACCTTCTTTCCGTATTCAACACCGCCGCTCAGCCGCCGCGCTATTATCGAAATCCCGAGAGGATACCCGAGGGTATCTCTCATTATCTCGGAAAGTTCCGTTTCGGACACTTCCGCGTCGTAAGCGGCAAAAAGCCGCATTGCTGTATCACGGTCAAAAAACAGTTCTTCCAAATCAAACGTCAGCATAAGCCCCGAATACCGAAAAGGCATGAGCCAGCCGGGCGGCAATCCGCGCAACAGAAACACAAACCTTTTTTCGGGGTTTGTGCGGATATATTCGCACAAATCCCTCTGAATTTCTTGTTCGTGCAAAAGCTGAAGATTATCGACGATGAGGACATTCCAATCCTTTTCGGACAGCGCCGTCACATCAAGCGCATCCGCCGATATTTCGTATGTTTTTTTTGTTTTTAAAAGTTCGCGCACAACCGTGGTCTTTCCAAAGCCGCAAGGCGCACAAAACAAAGCAATCCTGCCGCTTTGCATAAAATTATCGAATTTTTCCTGTATATCGGGTTTTATCATTACAACCGAATTCAAATGACTTCCTCCCCTCGGACGATATTGCGGACAACAACGCCGATTATAAGTATTTAAATATGACATATTATAACACAACATTTAAAAAAAGTCATCATCCCAAAGTATGATTTTTCATTATTTTTAAAATGCAAACAAAGATAAATATAATTTGTACGATTTTCGATTTTAAAGGCACGTCTCTTATTATAAAGAAACGTGCCGTTTTTAAAATTATATTCCGGTGTCTTTCAAGACTAATCTATGCTCATTTCGCTTACCGCATTTGCGGTCATATCGTTAAGGGTTTTAAGCTCAAAGAACTTACCTTTCTTTACCATAAGCTCGTCAAACGTTCCCATTTCAACACACCTGCCGTTATCCATAACGACTATGCGGTCGGCATTTCTTATTGTAGACAGCCTGTGCGCAACGATAAACGTTGTTCTGCCTTTTGTCAAATGATTTATCGCCTTTTGAACCTGGTATTCGGATATGTTATCAAGCGCGGAGGTTGCCTCATCGAGAATCAGTATTTTGGGGTCGCGAATCAGCGCACGCGCAATCGAGATTCTCTGTTTCTGACCGCCCGAGAGATTACCGCCGTTTTCCGTTACCGGCGTATCCAATCCGTTGGGAAGTTCATCGGTGAACTCGTTTATGTTGGCGAGCCTTACCACTCTGTCAAGCTCTTCTTCGCTTACATCGGTCAAGCCGTATGTGATATTCTCACGGATTGTACCCGTGAACAAAATGCTCGCCTGGGGAACGACCGATATAAAGTGCCTGTAGGTACTCAGATTAAGGCTCTCTATCGGCTTTCCGTCAATTCTGAGACTTCCGCTTGTCGGCATCAAAAATCCGATAATCATATTCATAAGCGTTGACTTGCCCGAACCCGATGCGCCGACAAAAGCAATACATTCACCCGGCTCAACCGCCAGTGTAAAGTTCTTTATCATATCTTCGTCCGCGTGCGGATAGCGATAGGATACATTGTCAAAATTAACCGTGCCGTGAACATATCTGAGCTTAATCTTGCCTGCGTTATTCTCAACCTCGCTTGACAAAACTATTTCCGATACCGAACGTATCGATTCCATACCCTTTGTCAGCTGGGGATAAATATTGATAAGTCCCTGAAGCTCGGACGAAATGCTGTTAAAATATGACTGGTACAGCACAACGTCGCCGACCTGTATTTTCCCTTTAAACGCAAGGTATGCGGTAAAGAACAGGCAAACCGCGCTCATAAGCTGGCTTACGACCCACGTTACCGAACCGAAATAGGCATTGACCTTATCGAGCAGCAAGCCCTTTTCGCGCAGAGTACGGATTTTCTCTTCGAGAATTGCAATCTCTTCGTTTTCGAGACCGTGCGCCTTTGTGACCGGTATCATATCGAGCATATTCGAAACTTTCGCCGATATGTTTTCGGTTTCGCTGCGGAATTTTTTGTTTGTGACGTGCATACTGTTTCTGAAAAGATACACAACGAACACATTCACGGGGATTATTACCGCAAAGAAAGCCGTAACCGTTCCGCTCTTTGTTGCCGCTATTACTATCGACACGATAACGCTTATTATATTCGGTATTACGCTTTTTGTGATATGGGTGTTGAGGAACTCAATCGCCTCAATATCGCGCAAAAACTTTGATTGAACACGGCCGCTTTCTATCTCTTTGTGATATGTAAGCGACAAATGCTGGAGCTTTCGGATAAGCGTGTTTCTCAATCCCGCGCTTATCGTGCGCAGCATTCGGTCGGTGAACCGCGAATACAGGATATGGGTCGGTATGTTTTGGATAAGCAAGACGAACAGAACCGCGCCGTATATAAAGAGCTGTTGCACAGCGTTGTCCGCACGCGATGTAATAATATTTATAACCTCTGACGTTACAAGCGGTATCGCCCATGTCGGCGACGCCTTTACCACATACAAAAGCGCGGACGCAAAGAGCTTGCCGCAGTTTTGTTTAAACAAAAGCTTTGGTATCGCACTCGATTTGCTCTTTTTCTCTTGCTCCGCTCCGTCACGGAACAAATCCTCATAATCGGGGATATGGTTCTTGTCAAACGCCGTCTTGCCGTTATTTTTATCGGAATGCTTTTTCGGATTCTTTCCGACAGCATTGTTGTTTTCGTTTTTTTCATCTGCTCTCGTCTCTGCGAAAGCGGTTTTCGGTTTTACCTCGTCATTGCCGATGTTAGTGTTGTTCTTGTTTTCAGGTGCTTTAGCCATAGTCGGTCACCTCTGTCATTTAAGACAATTTAAATTTGCCGAAAAAATCCGACAGTGTTTTTTCACTAACATTATATAGAATTTTTAGGTTTTGTCAATAGAATTAACAGAAATGTAACAATTAATTTTTCGGCTGCAAGTCTCCGTTATTTTCCGCCCTGTTTAAATGACATTTCTGTTACTTTATTTACAATTTTCTTTAACAAAATCAATAAGCGTTTGAGTCGAGTTCGGCTTTCCGAGCTGTTTTATCGTCTCTTGAATAAGCCGCAGCCTGTTATCCGAAAAAAGCTGTATCAACGCGTCATCTATCGGATATGTCGGGCTGACCTTTATCGCTGCACCGGCGTTTAACAAAAACTCAACATTTCTGTCCTCCTGACCCGGAATCGGGTTGCTTATCACCATCGGGATTCCTTTTGCCAAAGCCTCGCTTGACGTAAGTCCACCCGGCTTGGTGACTATACACTCCGACGCGTCCATAAACAAATCAACGTTGTTGACATAGCCGTAATTAAAAATCTTTTTCGGAAGGTCAAGTTTGTCTATACACTTTTTAAGTTTGGTGTTGTTGCCGCAAATCGTCACAATCTGAAAATCCATATCCGTCTCGGCAAGTGCCTGAATTTCGCTTGCCACATCGCCGAATCCCATGCTTCCGCTCATAACCAAGACCGTTCTCTCGTTCGGAAGTCCGAGTTCCGCCAAAGCTGTCTCTCTCGGCATCTTTGACGCGAACTTTGGCGCAATGGGAATACCGATGGGCAAGATTTTATCCGCACCGATGCCTTTTCGCCTTGCCTGTCCGTTCAGCAATTTATTCGGCGTGACATAATAATCAAGGCTTGTATCCTCCCAATACGGATGTATCGTAAAGTCGGTTACTATTCCGAACGTTTTTGCTTTGTGATTTATATACCCGTCAAGGCACGAAACCAAAAGCGCCGCAAAAACGTGAGTACAGATGATAAAATCGGGCCTTTCGCTCTCAATTTTTTTAAGGAGCTTTTTAGCCAAAATCCGCGTTGTGACTTTAGGCAGCCCGTGCATCTCGTCATTCGGGCGGTTTTCGCACATACGATAAAACTTTCCGTAAATTTTTGGAATGTTTTTGGTTGACATCAGGTATATCTGTGACACCGAATCCGAAAGCAGCGGATTTATATACTCAAACACGTCCATATACGAACAATCTATCCCGTTACTGTTAAATCCCTCGCTCAGCACCTTTGCGGTCTGGTTATGTCCCTGACCTGCTGTTATTGATAATATTAACCCTTTCATATCGAAACACCTTCCTTATTTAATCAATTTTCGCTTACATTTTAACAGCAGTACCGCAGTTCAAAAAATACAGATACTTTTCGGTCACGGGCGCACCCAAAACCGCCGACAAGCCCCTTGCATAATAATCCGTCTGAATCCGATAAATTTCGCTGCGCCTTTGTGCGCTCTCTGCCGAAACTCTGTCCGTTTTATAATCAATCAGCACAATTTCGTCACCGTCAAAGAACAGACAATCCGCTATTCCCTGTACCATCACATCACCGCCGTTTTCATCCGCGGTCGGTTCTGCCTCTCTCGCCGGCACAAGCATATAAAAGTCAAATTCTCGGCGATAATCATTTGCGGCTTTAAGCCGCATACCGAGCGGCGATGAAAAAAATCCCGCTATTGCATCGGTATCGACCGCGTTTCTCTGGGTTTCGGTTATCATCCCCGATTTTGTCATATCGTCCACTTGTTTTATAACATCATCGCTGTTATCCGTGCGGTGTATGTCTATATGCTGCATAACATAATGCGTAACCGTTCCACGCTCTGCCGCGTTTATCTCGTCCGTGTTATATACAAGTCCGCTTTTTGGACTTATAAGATTTACCGAATATTCTTCCTCGGGCATTTGGCGGCGTTTCAGTTCGCTTACCGATAATTTCAGCGGCAGCATTGCCGCTCCGTTATGATTATATCTGAAATTAAGCATTTCGCTCAAATCATCGTAATCATCCGCCGCACTTTCGAAATTTATCTCACCTTGTATTTCCGATGTTTCAATATGTTTATCCGAACCGCCGCAATAATATTCATCCAAAACCTCATCCATTGCCTTTGAATCATATACAATATACTCACCCAAACAATCGGCATGCGGCACAACATCCAACCTCTCGGCGCTTTTACGGAAAAGCTTTCCGTCGTGATGCGCAAGCATCACACCCCATACCCAATCGCGCATATTTGCCGCCGCAAGAGTGGAATCGCTTTGCATTCTGTTGTCCTTGTCAAACATTGCGTTTTTCCACGCCGCTCCGGCAATCCTTGTTATACTTGCCGAAATAATAAGCTTTTCTTTCGCCCTCGTCATTGCCACATACAAAAGTCTCATTCTTTCGGCATATAATGCGCGGCAAAGCTCGGCGGCAATCAGCTCTTTTTGGGGCATACGATACATTATTCTCTGTCTTGTATCGACATAATCCGCCGCAAGCCCCAATTCCGCATCCCAAATCACGCGCTTGGTCGCGTCGCTTTTATTTATTCGCTTGTCTGTGCCGAACAACAGGACAATCGGAAATTCCAGTCCTTTTGATTTATGAATCGTCATAACCGTTACCGTATTGTTAAAATCCGCCGACTTGTTGGCAGGGCTTAAATCCTTTTTGCTCTCGCGCAGTCTTTCTATGTATTGAGTAAAGTTAAACAATCCCGTCAAAACACTCTGTTCAAAATCGGAACAGCGTTTTTGCAAAAGTTTTAGGTTTGCACAGCGCAGCTCTCCGTCAGACATTGCCGACACGATTGACATATAATCAAGGTCATAACATATTTTGTGCACAAGCTCATCAACACCCATATATTTGGAACATTTTCTGAGTTCGGTCAGAACCCTTACGAACTTTGCCGCTTTTTCATTATCCTCCGCCGCTTTTTCGACCGCCGCATAATACCGCACATCTTTTGCACAAGCGCGGATTTCCGCAAGCTCGTTTGCACCGAACCTGAATATCGGCGAGCGCATAACCGCCAACAGCGGAATGTCCTGCAGGGGGTTGTCTATTATCTGTAAAAAAGCGAGAACCGTTGCGACCTCGGTCGAATCGAGATAATGGCTGCTTTTTTCACAAAAACAGGATATTCCGACTTCGTTCAACGCCTGTTCGACACACAAACATTCGTCCCACCCCGATGCAAGAACCGCAATATCACCGAACCGCGCCGCTCTCAGCTCACCGCTTTCGCTGTCCGTAACCATAATCCCATCATCGCGAACAAGCCGAATTATGCGCTCTGCCGCATATTTTGCCTCTTGTTCATGCGCGGAAATCTTCTGATGTGTTACGGGGTCTGTTTCCGTTTCGGTCGCGTCATTTATTAATATTTCCGTCCGATAATCCGCATCGCGAACGCCTTCGGGATAGTTTGCGCCGAGAATCAGGTATTCATCCTCTGTATAATCTATGCCGCCCGTGCGGCGATTCATTATTTCAGAAAAAATGTGGTTGACCGAATCGACAACCTCGCGGCGGCTGCGGAAGTTCTTAAACAGCTTTATCAGCCGTCCGCCGTTTCCGTCCGAGTATTCGTCATAAAGCCGCAAGAATATTGACGGATCGGCGTTTCTGAATTTATATATGCTCTGTTTGACATCGCCGACCATAAACATATTTCCGCTCGGTTTTGATATATGCCTGAATATCTCGAATTGCAGGGCGTTTGTGTCCTGAAATTCGTCAAGCAAAATTTCATAATAATGCTCTCTCAGCTTTGCGCACAGCGGCGTTTCTCTGCCCTTTTCATCGCAAATCAACTTTAAAAGCTCGTGTTCCAAATCACTGAAATCAATAACCGAACGTTCAAGTTTATACCTGCGGTGGGTTTTCTCCGTCAGCCTTACAATGTTGCACAGAGCGTTCACCATAGCCGATGATTTTGACAGCCTCAGCATATTTTCCGCATCAAACGCGGTAATCAAAGTCTTGGCATATTTTAATTTGCCGCCTATAACATTCTTCCTGTAAAAATCAAGTTTTGTCCTTATGTCAGCCACCGCATCGTTTACCCTCGCCGCATTCGGAAGTTTAAAATCGCCGATAAGCCGACACAGCCTTTTAAAATCCTCGGTTTTGTCAAGATTAAGATTATCGTATATATCGCAAAAGCTGTGCAAAAGGTTAAAGTAATAAATATACTGTTTGTTATCGTGCGGAATCTCCTCTTCATCGAGCAATTCGACAAGGTTTTTCATCACATTCGATATTTCCTCGGCACAGCCGCAAATCTCACGCTTTACGGGCATAAACCAATCCGAATTTTGTATATCCCCGAAAGTTTTAATGCCACCCCTGTAAGTTCCGCGCACCTTGCGGAACCATCGTTTAGGATATGCAAGGCTTTGAGTAAAATCGTACAGCTTTAATATAATCTCGCGCAGCTCTTTATCATTTTGCACGCCACAGCTCAGCACAAGCTCTCTGAACCCGTTCTTTTTATCGATTCGGCGATAATATTCCTCCAACACATCATCGAGCGCACGATTTTTGAGTATATCGTTTTCCGTTTCATCGGTTATAATCGAATAATCCGACGGCAAATCGGTAAGATGCGCGTTATTGCCGATTATACGGCTGCAAAACGAATGGATTGTTGATATACACGCCGAATTGACTTTTACACTCTGTTCTCTCAGCCAATCATTATCGGGAAATTCGGCAAGTTTTTTATCGATTGCGGCAGCAATCTTTCTTTTCATCTCAGCCGCCGCGGCGGAGGTAAACGTCAATACCAAAAGCCTGTCCACCGAAACGGGGTTTTTGGTATCACAAATCATACGAATAATGCGTTCGACCAAAACCGCCGTCTTTCCGCTGCCTGCCGCGGCGGCAACGAGTATGTTACAGCCGTGAGTTTCAATCGCCGCTGTTTGTTCCTTTGTCCAATTTACCGACCCCGCCATAAAAATCTCCTTATCCGCCGCTTTAACAACCCTCCGCAGCCTTATTAATTTCTATCTTAAAATCAATATCAAATATTTTTTCAAAATCAAAAATGTATTTATATACATATATTCAAGTATAATTATATCACATTGTTTCAAATTCGTCAATGATTTATGCGGATGTTCGGGCGGCGGCAGCTTTTTTGAAATTGCCGTCCGAGAAAATTTTTTGTTTGTTTTTTAATCAAAAAAACGACACACAGGCGTTATATCCTGTGTATCGGGTTTTTCGTTTTATTCTTGATTAATCCGCAAACATCGGTGTTGAGAGGTATCTGTCACCTGTGTCGGGCAAGAGGGCAACTATAACCTTGCCCTTATTCTCAGGGCGTTTGGCAAGCTCTGTTGCCGCAAATACCGCCGCGCCCGATGAAATTCCCACAAGCAAGCCCTCTTTTCTCGCAAGAGTTCTGCCTGTTTCGAACGCATCCTCGTTTTCAACCGCTATTATCTCATCATAAACATCGGTATCGAGCGTATCGGGAACAAATCCCGCTCCGATTCCCTGAATCTTATGCGGTCCTGCCGTACCCCTTGAAAGCACGGGCGAACCTGCCGGTTCAACGGCAACAACCTTTACGTCCGGGTTCTTCGACTTTAAGTATTCGCCAACGCCCGAAACGGTTCCGCCCGTACCTACACCGGCAACAAATATGTCAACCTTGCCGTCAGTATCCTCCCATATCTCGGGGCCTGTTGTCTTTTTGTGAGTTTCGGGGTTTGCCGGGTTCACGAACTGACCCGGGATAAAGCCGCCCGGGATTGAATCCGCAAGTTCTTGCGCTTTTGCGATTGCACCCTTCATACCCTTTGCTCCCTCGGTCAGAACAAGCTCTGCGCCGTATGCTTTTAAAAGGTTTCTGCGTTCAACACTCATTGTTTCGGGCATTGTCAGAATAATTTTATATCCCTTTGCCGCCGCAACCGCCGCAAGACCTATACCCGTGTTTCCGCTTGTCGGTTCGATAATGACCGCCCCGGGCTTTAACAAGCCTTTTTCTTCGGCATCGGTAATCATCGCATACGCAATCCTGTCTTTTACGCTTCCGGCAGGGTTAAAATATTCGAGCTTTGCCAAGATGTCCGCACCGAGTTCCTTTTCTTTTTGATAGTTTGTCAATTTCAAAAGCGGTGTTCCGCCGATTAAATCCGTAATTTTTTCATATACTTTCATAATTAATTCTCCTTATCCGCCTTGCGGCATAAATTTTAATATAGTTTTTAATCAACGTGTTTTGTTATAAATCCGAATCGTCAACATCGTCCGTCTTTAAAATTCATAAACTCACCTATTGTCATAAATAACACCTCGGTTTTTAAAATACATATTACCTATCTGATTTATAGGTATTATAACACCACATTTCAAAAATGTCAATACTTTTTTGAAAAAATTTCAAAATTTTTTCAAAAAACTTATTTCCGCATAAAACAAATACGGTTTGCCCCTCGGCAAGCCGTATTTGTTTTATAAAATTATTTCTCAATCTTTTTAACGGGAATCCAAATTTCGCTGTGATAATTCTCATCTAAAGTTCCGTTCGGATACTTTGTCGGGTCGTCATACACCTCTATGCAATAGCCCGCGGCAAACTCATACTCTCTAATCGCCGGAAGCCATTCGGAGAATATCTTTAAATTGACATCCTGCAACGCCTTTGGCATAGGACCGTCACACGAGAACATCGCCCACTCAAACGCGGGAATCGTGCGTTTTTCAAAGCAATCCTCATAATCGAACCGTTTTGCCATATTTTGTCCGAATTTCTAAAGAGCGGAATTTATATCCTCTGCATACCGAACCGTTTCCATCGCGTCTTTTGCATATTTATCCGCACCGATGCTGTCGGCATAATCTTGTGTCAAGACCGCCCCGCCGACAACGATTTTGCACCACGGCGCGGCATCGCGCAGCAGCTTTATCGTCTGTTCCATTGCCGGGACGGTGGTCGTCATAAGCACGCTCAACCCTGCAAGCGGTGCATGATTTTGCACAACCGCATCGACAACGGTTTGCGGCGGCACGTCCTTACCCAAATCGAGAACGTCAAACCCATAGTTTTCGAGCAAGAGTTTGACTATATTCTTGCCTATATCGTGAATGTCGCCGTGAACGGTCGCAATCACAAACTTGCATTTTACGCCCGTATTCGATTTATCCGAAAGCATTCTGCCTTTTATAATCTCAAAAGCCTCTGATGCCGCCTCGGCGCTCATCAAAAGCTGCGGCAGGTACACACGCTTTTCTTCAAAGCCCTTGCCCACCTTATCGAGGGCGGGGATGATACACCCGTTCACGATTTCAAGCGGTTCATCCGTCTTTAAAAGCTCGGCGGTAAGCTCTGCCGCACGGTCTTTCAAACCCGACGATACCGCGTTTTGAAGCTCGGTCTTGGAATCGCCCTCGCTGACCGCCGCCTTTTTTTGCGGCTCGCCGACGCTTGTCATAAACTTTATATACTCCTCACAATTCTCATCCAGCGCGTGCAAGGCGAGATATGCGTGATAAGCTTTCATCATATCTTCCGAATACGGATTCATAATCGCCGCCGAAAGTCCGTTTTCGAGCGCGGACAGATAAAATCCGCTGTTCAGCGCGTCTCTTGACGGAAGTCCGAACGACACGTTTGATATACCAAGCGAAGTATTGCACCCGAGTTTCTCTTTTATCAGTCTCAAAGCCGCAACGGAGGTCATTGCCGCGGTCGGCTCTGCGCTCACCGTCATTGCAAGAGTGTCAAACACAAATTCGCGGCGGTCGATTCCGTATTCCTCCGCCACCTTTAAAATTCGCTTCGCAATTTCAAGTCTGCCCTCGGCGGTCTTTGGAATACCGTCCTCGTCCAGAGTCAGCGCGACAACAACGCCGCCGTATTTTTTCACAAGCGGAAAAACCGCCCTCATACTCTTTTCGTTGCCGTTGACCGAGTTAATCATTGCCTTTCCGTTATACCGCCGCAAAGCCGCCGCCATTGCGTCCGCATCGGCAGTATCGATTTGCAAAGGCAGGTCAATAATCGCCTGTATCTCGCATACCGCGGTTTTGAGCATCTCAACCTCGTCTATCTCCGGCAAGCCGACATTCACATCAAGGACGTGAACGCCGCGCTCTTGCTGGGCGATTCCCTCACGCAAAATATAGCCTATATCATTTTCTTTAAGAGCCTGTTTAAATCGCTTTTTTCCCGTTGGGTTGATTCTCTCGCCTATTAAAATCGGGCGCTTTCCGAACTCAACCGTATGCGTGTATGACGAAATCACGGTTATATCTTTTTTGTCAACGGGCTTTGGTTTCAGGTTAGCCGTCTTGTCAACGACCGCCCCGATGAACTGCGGCGTTGTGCCACAGCATCCGCCGACAATTCTCACGCCGTTTTTAACCTGTTTTTGTACCTCATCGGCGAACTCGTCCGCACCGACATCATACACGGTCTTTCCGTCCACACTTTTGGGCAAGCCTGCGTTCGGCTTCATCAGGACGGGAATGGACGCGACCGACAAAAGCGCATCCATTACGCCGCCGAGCTGTTTCGGTCCGACCGAACAGTTCGCGCCGATTGCATCCGCACCCATGCCCTCCGCAAGTGCCGCCATTGCTTGGGGCGACGCGCCCGTCATAAGCTTTCCGTCCTCGCCGTAGGCATTCGAAACAAACACCGGCAAGCCGCTGTTTTCTTTCGCCGCAAGCAGAGCCGCCTTTGTTTCATAGCTGTCATTCATCGTCTCTATAAAAATAAGCTCCGCACCGAACTCAACGCCGAGCCGAACCGTCTCGGCAAAGCATTCAACCGCGTCCTCAAAATCAAAATCGCCATAGGGTTTAAGCAGCCGCCCTGTCGGTCCGATGTCAAGCGCAATATACTTCGGCTGTTTGCCGACCGATGCCGCTCTTGCCGCATTGGCGTTATCAAACGCCGCGGACACAACCTCTCTGAGCCGCTCGCGGCTGAATTTAAGGCTGTTTGCGCCGAATGTATTGGTGTTTATTACATTACTGCCGGCATCAAAATACGCCTTGTGTATTTTTTGAATTACCTCGGGATGCGAAACGTTCCAGTCCTCGGGCAGCTCGCCCGGTTTTATACCCTCACCGTGCAGCATTGTTCCGAAACCGCCGTCAAGATAAAGTATGTTATCTTTCATATAATCCAAAATATTAATCTGCCGCATGGCTATCACCCCTGTATAATTTATACGCCGCGGTTTTCGTCGGCGCTCTGTCTGAATGCGCAATCCGTCTTTTGACAGTTTTCGCACTTGTGTTCTTTTATATTCATTTTTGAATCGTTATCCGAATCCTCGGGCGAAACCCCGATTATTGCCGTCACCGACTTTGACGGCGACATCAGCATACTCTCATTCAGAGTCAAGCCTATCTTTCTCGGGCAGTCAAGCGCAGCGAAAATCTCGCGCTGTGCCGAAATCGGAAAGTCGCCGTAACCGGCGCTGAACCGATTACGCAAAGTAAGCCCCGACCGCGCCTTTTCACGCGCCATATCGTCACAGAACGCGTCACATAAAGCCTCGGTGCGTTCCGCGCCTATCGCCTGAAATATGACCGCCCGACCGGGCGAAGTAACGCCATACTTGGCGATAAGCCTGTCAATCCCGATGCCGACCGTTGCCGCAAAAAGTATTATACCACAGCATCCGTCAAGATTCTTTTTAAGCCCTCGGCTCGCCGTCTTTATAAAACCGAGGTCGATTATATCGCCGTCAAAGCTTATCGCGAACTCGCGCAAACATACTTTATATATAAGCTTGTCCGACACCTCGCCGATACAATCTTTTATAAGTCCGTCAATGTTGGCATTTTCAGCCGTTTTGGGCATCCCCGAATAGCGGCGTATCTCGCCGATGTCAAACGGCGGCGGTTCATAGACCCTTGTGTATACCACGTCACATCACTTCTTTCCTATAATATGTGAAAGGTTCTCATAAATATGTTTGGCAACATACGGCTTGTTCATCGAATAAACGTGAACGTTTGTGACGTTGTTTGCATAAAGGTCGATTATCTGGTCGGTTGCATACGCAATCCCGGCTTGCATCATCGCGTCGGGGTCATTGCCGAATTTATCGACAAGGCTCTTGAACCTCTGGGGCATAAACGACCCCGAAAGCTCAATTGCGCGCTTGACCTGATTCGCGTTCGTAATCGGCATAATTCCGGCAACCACGGGAACACATATCCCTGCCTCGCGTATTTTATATAAAAAGTTATATAACAAATTGTTATCAAAAAACATCTGTGTGGTAAGAAAGTCGCACCCGGCGTCAACCTTTTCTTTAAGATACTTTATATCCTCTTTTTGATTCACGCTTTCGGGATGAACCTCGGGATAACACGCGCCGCCGATACAAAAATCCGCACCGCTGTCTTTAAGCTCGCGCACGAGGTCAACCGCGTGACGATAATCCCAATTGCTGCGGTCGCTCTCTTTAAGCTCATCGGTCAGGTCACCGCGCAGAGCCATAACGTTTTGAATCCCGGCGGCACGGATTTTTTCTATCATATTATGTACCGTATCGCGCGTTGACGAAACACAGGTCAAATGCGCCAATGACGGCACGCCGCAGCTCTCTTTTATATCCTTTGCAATATCAAGCGTGAACTTGCTCGTTCCGCCGCCCGCGCCATAGGTAACGCTTATAAAAGACGGTTTCAGCCGCGCAATTTCCTCCGCCGCACCCTTTACGCTTTCAAAAGCGGTGTCGGTCTTTGGCGGAAAGACCTCAAACGACAGCGAAAGTTCATCCGAACACAGTACATCGATAAGTTTCATTGTATAATAATCTCCATTCCGCCGCCCTGCGTTGGCATAAAATAAATTAAACATCTCTTATCGGCAGGGCAAGGAATGATAAGAGATTATTACGCCCATGTGCATTTCTTCGCGTATGCGAAGAAAATTTTGCACGGGCAATTAAATCCGCCGGAGGAATAACGTGAAAGTTTCTTTCACGTTATGCCGTTCCGATACATTTTGATTTTAATTCTGATTAAGTAATTGCCGAATTACGGCATATATTAAAAATTATTATATCACAGAAACGGCATATTTTCAATAAAACTTTTGTCTTTTTTCATATTAATAAAAGGATTATGTTTGTGCATATAGCCGAATTTGTCAAAATATACAATATTTGAACGAATGCAATTGACATTTTAAAAACAATGTAGTATAATTTTAATGTAAAAAATTTCTTTTTAAATTTTTTTATAAAAAGCTGTAACATTTTGACGTTTTTATGACTATATACTTATGTGTCAAAAAACAAAACAAAGTTTCGGCTTTATCCACAGGTATCAAACCGACGGGACAAAAATCGATTCAAATATGAATCATAAGGTTTTATCTGTGGCACGGCGGCGGACTTGCTTTAAAATCCGCGTGCCGAAAAGACAAGAGGACAGGAAAAAGCCGAGGCCAAAGTCAGGCGACCCCGTAAAAATACAGGTTGACGGTCTCAACCCCAATAACTTTTCAATTGCAAAATAAATTAGCTCTCTAACTTAAATTTACCGTATAATAAAACGCAGCATTTCGAAAATGAAATGCTGCGTTTTATATTACTTTCACTCAAATATCATAGACTTTTTTTCGTCTTTATTCTGTACATTCATCATGCACTCTTCATCTCCAGCCTGAGTCTGTCGGCAATCATCGCGATAAACTCAGAATTGGTCGGCTTCCCTTTTGAATTTGCGATTGTGTAACCAAAGAATGAATTTAAAACCTCTGTATCACCTCTGTCCCAAGCAACTTCAATCGCATGGCGAATTGCTCGCTCAACTCTGCTCGGGGTGGTATTAAAGTCCTTTGCTACTGTCGGATATAATTCTTTCGTTATTGAATTAATTATATCCAAGTCATCGATAACCATCATAATCGCGTGCCTTAAATACTGATAGCCCTTGATATGTGCCGGGATTCCTATTTCGTGAATTATGTTCGTCACCATCATTTCGACATCGGGTGCCGTTCTTTTCTTAACCGTTGTAAGATTCATACCGCTGTCCGCTTCGTTCTGCTCGTCTTCGTCATCCAAAAACATTCTTAGCCTTTCCACAAGACACTCGGGATCTAACGGTTTTTGCATATAATACGATGCGCCCTTATTAACACAATTTGCCGCAATTTTGTCTCCCTTCATCGATGACACAACCACAAATATCGGTGCATTCTGATTCTCATTCGGGTTTACTCTCTCTAAAACCCCGATTCCGTCAACGTTCGGCATATTCACATTCATAATTACCGCGTCGGGAGTCGATAATCTTATCATATCGAGGACCTCTCTGCCGTCTGCCAATGTTGCCAACAGTTCGAAATCGTTGTTTTGTCTGATTGCCCGCCCGATTGCATCAGCGAATATGGGATCGTCATCCGCAACAATCACCTTATACTTTTTAATGCCGCCGATTTTTGAGTTGTTAAAGTTTGAATTCTTCATTCCATTTTTTCTCCCTATGATATTTAGTAAAAATTTTTTTCAACTGTAAAATTAAAAATATCTTTAATTAAATGTTTGTTTATTTTAAAACAGCAACAACCCTTGAACATTTTTAACTTTGCAATCGCTTGTTTAACACTGACGTTATTATACACCATATTTACAAATTTTGTCAATAGGTTTTTCTAAGAAAATTTCCATTTTCTACCACTTTATTTTACCAAATTTTCACAAAATTGCAACAAATTTGTAATATTTCCGTCAGTTTCGATATATACCGACTTTATTCTACAGAAAATTGGCTGACAACATTCCGCTAATCTCGGTATAATTTTATCCCCTTGTTTCACCATTTCAGGCTACATTTCGGCAATATCATCGTGTTCCAGAACCGTTACGCCGCCGTCGGAGAGTTTTTCCTCCGCAAGTTCGGGGTTGTCGGTTCGAATGGCAATAACCGATGAATTTTTTAATTTTTCGCCGAATGCATACATATATTCAACCGAAATTTTATTATCGCTGAGCACCGCAAAAGTTTTCATAAGCGCACCCGGCTCATCATTTACCGCCACCGCAAGAACATTACAGATACGAACGATAACGCCGTTTTCGTTTAACGCTTCTTTTGCCGCCTCGGCATTGCTCACAACCATACGGATTATTCCGAACTCGGTTGTGTCCGCAAGCGACAAAGCCTTTATATCAATATTTTTTTCCGCCAAAGCCTGAAGGACTTCCATAAGCCTTCCCGGCTTATTCTCTATAAATACCGAAAGCTGTTTTACCATTATAATCTCCTCCTTTAATCGTGCAGGTTTCTGTTATCTATAACACGCTTTGCTTTGCCCTCGCTTCTGGCGATGGTTTTCGGGTTCACAAGGTGAACCTTTGCTCCTATTCCGAGAACACTGCGCAAATCCGAAACAATCTTCTTTTCGATTTTTTCAATCGACTTGACATCATCGGCAAAAAGTTTTTCCGTCATTTCAACGTTGATGTCCAAAGTGTCCGTGTTATTTTCTCTGCCCACTATAATCTGATAATTCGGCGTTACGCCCTCACTGATTTTCAAAAGAACCTCTTCTATCTGTGACGGGAACACGTTTACGCCGCGAATTATCATCATATCGTCACTTCTGCCGGTCGGCTTGTTCATTCTGACAAAGGTTCTTCCGCATTCGCACTGTTCATAATTGAGCGAACAAATATCCCTTGTTCTGTATCTGATAACGGGAAATCCCTCTTTGGTGAGGGTTGTGAAAACAAGCTCGCCTTGTGCGCCCTCGGGCAGAACCTCACCCGTGTCGGGGTCAATTATCTCGGGGACAAACATATCCTCGTTGACGTGCATTCCATTTTGACACTCACATTCATAGCTCACGCCCGGCCCCATAATTTCGGATAAGCCGTACACGTCAAAAGCCTTTATCCCGAGTGAATCCTCAATCGCATGGCGCATATCCTCTGTCCACGGCTCTGCGCCGAACACTCCTGCTTTAAGCTTGATTTTGTCGCGCAATCCCGCATCTTCTATTGCTTCGGCAAGATACATCGCGTATGACGGCGTACAGCACAAAACCGTTGTGCCGAAATCAACCATTGTCCGAATCTGGCGCGCCGTGTTGCCCGATGAAGTCGGGACAACGGTTGCGCCGATTCTCTCGGCACCTGTATGTGCGCCGAGACCGCCCGTAAACAGTCCGTAACCGTATGATACCTGAACCACGTCCTCATCGGTTGCGCCTGCGGCGGCGAGCTGGCGCGCCATACAATCCGCCCACATTTCGAGGTCGTGTCTTGTATAACCGACAACTATCTGCTTGCCCGTTGTTCCCGATGACGCGTGCGTGCGCACTATGTTTTTAAGCGGTTCGGCAAAAAGACCGTAAGGATAATAATCTCTCAAATCCTGTTTGTACGAAAACGGCAGTTTTGACAAATCATCAATACTCTTTATGTCCTCAGGTTTTAATTTCTTTTCGTCCATACGCTTTCTGAAAAGTTCAACCCTGTCATACATTCGCGCTACCTGCCATACAAGGCGTTCACTTTGAATCCTTTTGATTTCTTCTCTCGGCATACATTCTGTCTCTTTTTGAAAGTAACCCATAAAATGCTATCTCCTGTCTTTTATTTTAAGTTATACCCAAGGTCAAAGGCTTTGAGGTTTGAATCCAAAAATTTTCCGGGCGTTGATGTCTTTATCGTCTCTACCCATTTTTCATACGGAATATGCGTGTTCCTTGCCATAACTCCGATAAGAACCACGTTGACCGACTTGACATTTCCTGCCTCTTTGGCATATTTCAGTGCGTCAATCGGAATAATATCCGCCTTTTTGCCAATCTTTTCGGCAATATCCTTTGGGTATTCCATTGCGCCGACTATAACCGGCATAGGGTCAATCTCTTGTGTGTTTACAATAATTTTTCCGCCTTTTTTCAGATAAGGAAGCGCACGATACGCCTCTAAAAGTTCAAACGCAAGGATAATGTCTGCCTCGCCCTTATCAATTATCGGCGAATATACTTTATCGCCGAACTTAACATATGTAACAACGCTTCCGCCCCTTTGGCTCATTCCATGAACCTCTGAAAGCTTAACGTCATACCCTTCACTGACTACCGTATTGCCAAGCACACGGCTTGCCAAAAGCGTTCCTTGTCCGCCGACACCGACTATCATAATATTCATACCGATTACTCTCCTTTCTCCATTGCACCGAACGGACATACGTTAAAGCATAAGCCACAGCCGTTGCACTGCGTTTCGTCTATCACTATTTTTTCGCCGTCAAAAGAAATTGCCGGACATCCGAGTTTCATACACATTCTGCACTTTTTGCAATTATCGTTTATATGGCATTTGCCCGTATACTTTACACCTTTTAAAAGTGCGCAGGGGCGCTGTGCGATAATAACCGACGGTTCATCCTTTGCAACCTCGGCGGCAACAACCTTTTCAAAATTCTTAACATCGAACGGGTCGGCAACAACAACACTCTTTACCCCGACCGACTTTGCAAGCTCAACAAGGTTCACCGGGTGTGTTTCTTCTTTTCTTATCGTGTATCCCGTTGTCGGGTTATCCTGATGCCCCGTCATTCCCGTAATAGAGTTGTCGAGAATGATAATTGTATTCGCACCCTTGTTATACACTATGTCAACAAGCCCGGTTATGCCCGAATGCATAAATGTCGAATCACCGATAACCGAGACGAGTTTTTTGTTAAATTCTTTTCCTCTTGCCTTTGCCATACCATGCGCCGCGCTTACCGATGCGCCCATACATATGGTGGTATCAACGCTTTCGAGCGGTGCAACCGCTCCGAGAGTGTAACAGCCTATATCGCCCGACACAACAAGTCCGAGCTTTTTGAGAACATAAAACGTTCCTCTGTGCGGACATCCGGGACACATAACCGGCGGACGAACGGGAATAACCTCGTCTATTTCCGCGCTTTCCGTTGCGGACTCGCCGAAAACCGCGGCCTTTATCATCGCCGGTGTATACTCGCCGAGCAACGTAAATTTTTCCTTGCCGATAACATTTATACCCAATGCTCGGCAATGATTTTCGATAAACGAGTCAAGTTCTTCTATTACATACACCTTGTCGCACTTTGCGGTGAAATCCTTAATCATCTTTTTCGGCATCGGATAAATCATACCGAGTTTAAGATAATTTACCCTGTCGCCCAACGCCTCTTTTGCGTACATATACGAAATCCCGGCGGTTATAACACCTATTTTGCTGCCGTTATCCTCTATCGTGTTAAACTCACAATTCTCGGCGAATTCTTCAAGGGCACGCATTCTGTCCTCGACCACAACGTGACGGGCAATCGCCTTTGCCGGCATCATAACATACTTGCTTATATCCTTTTTATAATCTTTAAGCTCATAATTCACGGGTTCGTGTTCTTCGACAAGACTCTGCGAATGCGAAACCCTTGTTGAAAGGCGAACAAACATCGGTGTGTCGAATTTTTCGCTTAACTCAAACGCCGCCTTTGTAAAATCGCGGCATTCAGCCGAATCCGCAGGTTCAAGCATCGCAATTTTGGACGCCTCGGCGTAATGGCGCGAATCCTGTTCGTTCTGTGACGAATGCATTCCGGGGTCATCGGCAACACAAAATACCAATCCGCCGTTTACACCGGTATAACTCACGGTGAAAACAGGGTCAGCCATAACGTTAAGACCGACGTGCTTCATACATGACATCGCCCTCGCACCGCCAATCGACGCGCCTATCGCAACCTCAGCCGCAACCTTTTCATTCGGCGACCATTCCGCATATACATTATCATATTTAACAATATTTTCGGTTATCTCCGTACTCGGAGTCCCGGGGTAAGACGCAACCACGCCGACGCCCGCCTCAAAAGCGCCGCGCGCCACAGCCGCATTACCCAACATCAGCTTTTTCATTTCTGACCATTCCTTTCTTTATACCCTGTATTAATAATTATCAACCGCGCGCAAAAGGCGCGGTCTTTTTTTTAACCCATTCCTTATATAATACCAAAAAACGCGACAAATTTCAAGTCCTTTTACCGCGTTTTCGATAAAAAACCGTATTTTTCGGCAATTTGTATATCCTTTTAAAAACAGATAAAGGCAAACCCCGAAAATCGGGGCTTGCCGCTGTGTTTTAAACTTATCCTTTTATCTGACGTTCGACCAATCTTTCGCCGCAATATATATCGCGGAGCTTTGGCTTTTCAATCTTGCCGGTCGGATTTCTCGGAACATCCGCAAATATAATCTTTCGCGGACGCTTGTATCTCGGAAGGTCAAGACAAAAATCGTTTACGTCCTCTTCCGTCAGAGACGCACCCTCTTTGACCTCGATTATCGCCGCGGTAATCTCGCCCAAACGCGCATCGGGAACGCCGATAACCGCAACGTCCTTGATTGCGTCATTTTTGCGCAAAAAGTCCTCAATCTGAACGGGGTAAATATTCTCGCCGCCCGAAATGATAACGTCTTTCTTTCTGTCTACAAGATAAATAAATCCGTCCTCGTCCTCTTTTGCCATATCGCCCGTGAAAAGCCAGCCGTCACTCAAAACCTCGTCCGTTGCCTTTTCATCATTGAAATAGCAAAGCATAACACCCGGACCTTTGACCGCAAGCTCGCCGACTTCTCCGCGCGCAACATCGTTTCGGTTCTCGTCCACGATGCGAACCTCCCAGCCATAACCGGCTTTTCCGATTGCTCCGACCTTATGTATGTTGTCCACACCCAGGTGAACACATCCCGGTCCGATAGACTCGGACAAACCATAGTTTGTATCATATTTATGATTGGGAAAGTGTTTTTTCCAACGCTTAATAAGGCTCGGCGGAACGGGCTGTGCACCGATATGCATAAGCCGCCATTGCGAAAGCGTATAATCCTCGAGGTTTATGTCACCTCTGTCGATTGCGTCCAATATATCCTGTGCCCACGGAACCAAAAGCCATACAATCGTGCATTTTTCTTCTGATACGGTTCTGATTATCCACTCGGGCTTAACGCCTTTGAGCAATACCGCCCTGCCGCCCGAGATAAGACTTCCGAACCAGTGCATTTTTGCACCCGTGTGATAAAGCGGCGGAATACAAAGGAAAACATCATCCTTTGTCTGTCCGTGGTGATTTTGTTCAACCCTCGCCGAATGAATAAGACTTCTGTGAGCATGGACAATTGCTTTCGGGAATCCCGTTGTACCCGATGAAAAATAGATTGTCGCCTCGTCATCCTCGGTGAGCTTAATATCGGGGGTTCTCGTTGAACAATATGTAACCAACCTGTCATAGCTCTCGGCAAATGTCGGGCAATCGTCACCGACATAGAATGTGTATTGCACGTTCTTTAAGCGGTTGCATATGGTTTCGACTCTGCCCGTAAATTCGGGGCCGAAAACCAAAACGTCCGCCTCGGCAAGCTCGACACAGTATTTTATTTCGTCCGCGGTATAGCGATAATTAAGCGGCACGGCGAGCGCACCCGTCTTTAATATTCCGAAATAAATCGGAAGCCATTCCAAGCAATTCATAAGCAGGATTGCAACCTTATCGCCCTTTTTGATGCCGCGGCTAAGCAGCAGATTTGCGAACCTGTTCGCCTTTTTGTTAAACTCTTTCCACGTTATTTCCGAGCGGAACACGTCTTTGTTGCTGCCCTCGATGAGAGCATATTCCTTCCACGTCAGCCTTTGCTTTTCTTCAAGCGGCGGATTAATCTCCACCAAAGCCACATCATCCGCAAATTCCTTTGCGTTTTTTTCGAGTAAGTCTGTAATAATCATTTTTCTTATCACCTTTCCGTATTTATATCCGTTTTAGTCTCCGAGTGATTCACTCTTGTGAACGCTTACCGTTTCTTCATAGCACGAAAATGCGTCATCCACAAACTTTGCGTCCGGAGCTTTTGTGAACAAGCTTACAACGGGAACGATAACGAGTCCGACAATCATCGCGAACGCGCCGCAGTTAATCGGCGATTGCAAAACAGCGGGCAATGTGCTTTTTGCAACCAGATTCCAAGCCATTATTCCAACGCCAAAGATAAACGAAACCCAAACGCTTGCCGATGATGTTTTCTTACTGTACAGACCGAATATAAACGGCGCAAGAAACGCTCCGGCAAGTGCGCCCCACGAAATACCCATAAGCTGTGCAATAAATGTTGCGTTATTCATAAACTGGAATATCGCGATAACAACCGAGATTGCCACGAATACCAGAATCAAAATGCGCATACACAAAAGCTGTTTTTTATCGTCCATTTTCTTGATTATATGCCCTTTTATAAGGTCAAGCGTAAGTGTTGTACTCGATGTATGTACAAGTGACGCAAGAGTTGACATCGATGCCGAAAGAACGAGGATAACCACTATTCCGACAAGTATGTCGGGCAGGTTTTGGAGCATCGACGGTATGATTGCGTCATATCCGCCGACAGGGATTCCCTTTGCGCCGATTTCTATATCCGCAATCCTTCCGAATCCGCCGAGGAAGTAACATCCGCCGGCAACCACGATAGCGAATATTGTTGAAATAATCGTTCCTTTTTCAACCGCTTTTTCGTTGGATATGGCATAAAATTTCTGAACCATCTGCGGCAAGCCCCACGTTCCGAGCGAGGTTAAAATTACCACGCACAACAGTCCGAACGGGTCTGGGCCAAAGAACGAGGCGAACGCACCGGGCATATCCGACACCGAGGAATCGCTGACCTGAGCCAGCTGTGACAATGATGCCATAAAGCCGCCCTTGCCCGATAAAACCGCCGCGATTACCGCAACGATTCCGATAAGCATAACGATGCCTTGAATAAAGTCGTTCACCGCCGTTGCGACAAGGCCGCCGGCAATAACATATACCGCCGTCAGAATCGCCATTGCGAGTATACATACTCTGTAATCAATATTGAACGCCATTGCGAAAAGACGTGAAAGTCCGTTATAGAGCGATGCGGTGTACGGAATAAGGAACACGAACACAATAATTGACGCACCGATTTTAAGAGCATTGCTCTTGTATCTTTCACCAAAGAACTGCGGCATTGTTGCCGAGTTTAAGTGCTGAGTCATAAGCCTTGTTCTTCTTCCGAGTACACGCCAAGCAAGCAGAGAGCCGAGAAAAGCGTTTCCGAGACCTATCCATGTTGACGCAATACCGAACTTCCAGCCGAACTGACCTGCGTATCCGATAAATATAACCGCCGAAAAGTACGATGTTCCATAAGCGAAAGCAGTGAGCCACGGGCCAACGGATCTGCCGCCCAGAACAAAACCGTTGACATCCGTTGCGTGCTTTCTGCAATTGATTCCCACGCCGAGCATTACGGCGAAGAATAAAACAAGCATGATAATTTTTACTGTCATTTTAAACCAATCCTTTCTTTAAATAAGGGCATCGGCTTTGGTTTTTAACCCGATACTCTTTTAAATTTTGTGCAAACACCGTGTTTAAACGGTGTTTGTTGAGGACGGATTTAATTTCCGACGGCTGTTTCAGACATTAAAAAACGCCCTCATAAATAAATATGAGGGCGACTAAAATCGCGGTACCACCTCATTTTATCATCTCCTCACAGAGATGACCTTTACGAGTACAGTCCGGGTGATGCCGAATATCGGCAATACTTATACTCTCTTGCTGTAACGGGCAATCCCGTCGCAGCCTACTCGCCAAAACTTTCGGTGCGCAGCTCTCGGAATGTATTCGGATAAATCCGTTCTGCTGTCTCACAGCGACCGACAGCTCTCTCTGAGAACCGCGAAATACCCTACTTGTTTCCGGTCATAGCCTTTAATCTACATTTTTCGCATTTAACAAAATATAAATGCTATGTTAAAGATTATACTCCTTTTGGTTTCATTTGTCAAGAGTTTTTCAGAAAATTTTTCAGGTTTTCAAATAAGCTCGTGCGCACGGGCGGATTTTACCGAAATTCGCAAATTCTTAACTCATTCAAAAACCGTATCAAAAATTTGATTTACTCGTATATAATATGTATAAACGCCGTTTTCCAAAGAAAAACTATCATAATAAAAGAAATATTTTTTAATTAACATACATCATCCCCGTTTGGATGATTTGATTTGTGTGTTTTAATGTAAATGTTGATACCCAAAAAGGCATCTCACGATTGAGACGCCTTTTTGATTTTATGCTTGTCTTATATATAATTTTTTTATTCATAGCTAATCTATCTCAAAAAACACTTGCATATAACAAAAATATGTGTTATAATAATTTTTGCCAAATCATTTTTATATTTTATATGTATAGGATATTTTTCTTATATAAATTCTTGCATATTTACGCACATTTTGGTTCTTTGTAAAAAATGCAAATTCCTTCATGTGTGCGTGTGTATGCAAATATTCTATGCAATATGAAAATGGTTTGGCGACTATCGGAGTTTGCGTTTTTATTGCGTCTGCTTCGGTAGGCGCATTTTTTACTTTTAAGGAGATTCTTTGTATGAAGAAAAAATTAATTTCAACTGTTTTATGCCTTGTAATAATTTTATCATTTGGCTGCACTGTATTTGCAAACGAAAACGTTACCGTTAAATATCAATACCCAAAAAGGCATCTCATGACTGAGACGCCTTTTTGATTTTATCCGCACGGCGCGGAAATTTATCGGGCGTATTTTTTATCTTTTTTATTACGACAAGCCGCCGCACAATATCGCTTTGAGGCAGGGGAACAGTTATATCGCTCTCGATTTTTGCACCGAGAGTGCCTATCATCGACCTTGCCGCCGATATTTCGTCCTCACATCCCTCTGATTTAAGCGCGATAAATTCGCCGCCGACCCTTACATAAGGCAGGCAATATTCGCACAAGACCGTCATATTCGCAACCGCGCGCGACACAACCGCGTCAAACTTTTCGCGAAACTGTGCCGTCTTGCCGAGTTCCTCGGCGCGCGCGTGTATACACTCAACATTATTGAGATTAAGCTCGGCACAGACTTCTTTTAAAAATGTCACGCGTTTATTCAATGAATCAATCAAGGTGAATTTCACATCCGAAAGCATTATCGCAAGCGGAATCCCCGGAAAGCCCGCGCCCGTTCCGACATCGGCTATCGTTCGGCATTTATTCAAATCGGTATGATAAATCGGCAAAACACTATCCAAAAAATGCTTTACCGATATTCCTTCATCATCCGTGACCGCGGTCAGATTCATTTTTTTATTCCACTCGACAAGCAAGCTTGAATACCTTGCAAATTTTTCGGTTTGTTCGTTCGTTATATCCGCCGACAGCTCTGTCATTCCGTTCAAAAAAATCTCTTTGTTCATTGTTATTTTAAGCCCCGTTTCATCGTATATATTCCGAAAAAAAGCCGCGTCACCAAAGTGACGCAGCATTTTTATAAATCACATTCAATAATTATTCCTGGGGTGCGCCCACGGGACATACGCTCGCACAAGTGCCGCAGTCAATACATTCATCAGCATTGATAACATACTTGCTGTCGCCCTCAGAAATACATGATACGGGACATTCGCTTGCGCAAGCACCGCACATAATGCAATCATCATTAATTGTATATGCCATTTTGTTTCACCTCACCTTTGATAATTACCCTTTTCGGATATGAATTTATAATAATATATTTTTTTAACTTTGTCAATACTTATTGTAAAAATATAAAAATATTTTTACAATAAGTATACATTTTTTCTTTTTTGATACGCGGTTTAATCGCTTTCGCGCAGAAACAGCTCTTTTGTATAAGGAAGGCTCAAAATCCAGTCGCAATATGTATGCCACTCGTCAAGTTTATGATTTTTGCGCGCATAATACATATTCAAAAGATTCTCATAATTCATAGTAATTGTGCGCTTTTGGTTATAACTCTCGGGCAAGAGCTGGATAATGTCATACCAATATGACTTATCCTTTGTTTCGACAAACTTTAAACGCTGTTGTTCGAGAAATTCCATAAGCGTATCCAGCGCGCCAAGTGCCGCATCCGACATATGGTCATTGCTGAAATCGTCAGCCTCGAACGGCTTGCTGTGAATCTTATGCATTGTGCTTGTCGAATTCGCAACGGTCGCAACCTTGTATGTATCGAATTCCTTCCACCAATAAAGCGGCGCGGTAATATCCACCGACACCAATATCTGGCGAATGAACTTTCGGTGATCCGACCCGGCACGGCACAGGCGAATCGCAAGACCCAAATCATTCTCGCCCAATATATAATTCCCGTCGGAATCATATCGGCTGTCGGACCTGTTCCAGCTATTCATCGGGTTTCGCGCACCCCTTATCGCGCCTTCGAGGTTCATCACCCGAGCTTTTTCTATCTTAATCATAAATTGCCTCCTGTATAATCGGGCTTTTGCGCCGATTTTAGATGTCGAGGTTTTCTACCGTTGATGAATAATCCTCGATGAACTTACGTCTCGGCTCAACCTTATCGCCCATAAGTATGGTAAAGGTTTCGTCCGCCTGACGTGCGTCCTCTAAATCCACGCGCAGCATTATTCTTGTTTCGGGATTCATTGTCGTTTCCCAAAGCTGTTCGGGGTTCATCTCACCAAGACCCTTGTATCTTTGGATAACGGGCTGTCTGCCCTCGCCCATTTCCGCAAGAATTTTTTTAAGCTCCGCATCGCTGTACGCATAACGGTGGTTATTCTTTCCTCTCGAAATTCGATAAAGCGGCGGCTGTGCGATATATACGTGACCTTCTTCTATAAGCGGACGCATAAACCTGAAGAAGAATGTCAAAAGCAGAGTTCGGATATGCGCCCCATCGACATCGGCATCCGCCATTATTACTATCTTGCCATAACGCAGCTTTTCGGGGTTAAAGTCCTCGCCGAATCCTGCACCGAGTGCAGTGATAACCGGCGTAAGTTTATCGTTTCCGTATACCTTGTCAACTCTTGCTTTTTCAACATTCAGCATCTTACCCCAAAGCGGAAGTATCGCTTGGAAACGTCTGTCACGGCCTTGCTTTGCCGAACCGCCCGCCGAGTCTCCCTCGACGATATATATTTCGGTATAAGTATTATCTCTGTCGGAACAATCCGCAAGCTTTCCGGGCAGGGACGAGCTTTCAAGCGCGCCCTTGCGGCGTGTATTCTCTCTCGCCCTCTTTGCCGCCTCTCTCGCTCTTGACGCGGTCAGAGCCTTATCAACAATTATCTTGGCAACTGCCGGGTTTTCTTCAAAAAATTCGGTCAGCTTTTCGTTCACCATCTTATCAACGATTGAACGCATCTCGCTGTTACCGAGCTTGGTCTTTGTCTGACCCTCGAACTGTGCCTCGGTAACTTTAACGCTTATAATGCACGCAAGACCCTCGCGGACGTCCTCGCCCTTTAAATTATCATCGCCGTCTTTTAAGAATTTATAACGGCGTGCATAGTCGTTAATAACCTTTGTCAGCGCGGCTTTAAAGCCTGCCTCGTGCGTACCGCCCTCGGTAGTATTGATGTTATTGGCAAAGCTGATTATGTTTTCGGTATAGCCGTCATTATATTGCAGGGCAACCTCTGCTTCTGAATTCTCGCGAACCGCGTTTACATATATTACATCGGGGTGAATCGGCTCTTTGTTACGGTTTATATAGGTAACAAATTCCTTGATACCGCCCTCATATACCATATCGGCGACCTGTTTATCCTCGGGTACGCCGTCACGCTTGTCCGTAAGCGTGATATGAACGCCTGCATTCAGGAATGCCTGTTCGCGCAAACGCAGCAAAAGCGTGTCAAAGTCATAAACCAAATCTTCAAAGATTTCGCCGTCCGGCTTAAAATGAACCTTTGTTCCGGTTTTATCGGTCGTGCCGACTACTTTAAGCGCGCCGCAGCTGTTGCCGCGTTCGTACTTTTGATAGTACACCTGTCCCTCGTGATATATCTCAACCTCGAGATACTCCGACAGGGCATTAACAACCGACGCACCAACGCCGTGCAGACCGCCCGAAACCTTATATCCGCCGCCGCCGAACTTACCTCCGGCGTGCAGCACCGTGAAAACGACCTCTACCGCCGGGATTCCCATTTTGGGATGAATTCCGACCGGGATACCGCGGCCGTCATCCGCTACCGTGATTGAGTTATCGGGTTCTATGTCAACGGTGATGTGCTTACAAAATCCTGCAAGCGCCTCATCGATAGAGTTATCCACGATTTCATAAACCAAATGATGCAGACCTCTCGATGATGTCGAACCGATATACATACCCGGTCTTTTTCTGACAGCCTCTAAGCCTTCGAGCACCTGAATCTGGTTTTCGTCATACTCCGTACCCGACATAACGCTTGTCATATGCTCTTCCGTCAGCGAAATATGACCGGTTTCGGTTTTCGTGTTCTCCGTCGGAGCATTATTTTCCCCGACCGTGTTTTGTTCATTAATATGTTCTTCTGCCAATATTATCAACTCCTGTTAATTTTTCGTGTTTTCCGCTTATGTTTATTTTCGGTTTTTGCCTTGCGGCAAAGCGTTTTCATCCTTTACTTATATTTTTCTGTCCTGCCCATAAGGGCGCGTGACGATATGTTCGATATATAGACAACCGATTGTCCGTCAATCTCACATACGATAAAAGTTTTCGGGATTTCATCCGATACGCTGCGGACAAAGCCCTCTTCCTCGACAATTTTTAGAAATTCTCGCGTGTTCGCCGACATCGATGTGCTTTCCAAATCCATTATCGCTATAACATCGGACGAATTTACTATTACTCCGTTTCCCAAATGAATATACAACCCCGTCAACCTTCTTTCGTTTGTAAACTTACGGCTCTGCCGAACAATCCGTCCGCTCGGCTCTGCCGTTTTCAACCTTTATTCTTACCGCGTCATCGGGAACCTCTGTTCCGTCAGTGTCGGTACAGGTTATCATTATTTGTGTGTCACGAATGTGTCTTAGGATATAATCGCGGCGGCGGCGGTCAAGCTCGCTCATTATATCATCGAGCAGCAAAACAGCCTTTTCGCCCGTTTCGGCTTTTATCAGCTCGACCTCAGCGAGCTTTTGCGCCATAACGATTGTCTTTTGCTGACCCTGTGACGCATAAAGTCTTGCCTCTTTGTCATTTATATAAAAGCCTATATCCTCGCGGTGCGGACCTATTACCGATTCGTGCAGGCGAATTTCGCGCGTGCGCGATTCAGAAACCTTATTTTTTACCGCCGTACAAATTCCCGCCGTATCAAGGCCGCTTACATCACCGATACAACAGTTATACCGCATTTCAAGATTTTCGGCACCGTCCGAAATATCCGACTGTATCGCCTGTGCAAGCCGTTCGAGACGGCTTATGTACAGAGCACGGCACAAGATTATGTTCGCCGAAATCTCCGCAAGCTTTTCATCCATAATATCGAGCATGGTAATATTGGGATGTTCCATACGCAAAAGCGCATTCTTGCTCTCGATAATCTTTCTGAGTTCGCCGAGTGCACCGAGATACCCCGGTTTTATCTGGCTGATTAAAATATCTATTCCTCTGCGCCGCATCGCCGGCCCGTCTTTTACAAGGCTTAAATATTCCGGGCCGAAATACACCACATTAAATCTGCGGACAAGTTCGCTGTTTTTGCGAATAGGAATTTCGTTTATCGAAATCTTTTTTCGCTTGTCTCTGTAAATCTCCGCCGTAAGCAAGTTCGTTTTAACCGAATCCTCGAATTCAAGAGAAATCTCGGCTCGCGGCGCACCGTGACGGATAAGCTCTGCGTCGCGCCTTGCGCGATTCGACTTTCCCATTGCGAAAAAATATACCGCCTCTAATATATTCGTCTTGCCCTGGGCGTTATCGCCGAAAATAATATTTACGCCGTCACCGAATTCTATATCCTGTCTCTCATAATTTCTGAAATCCGTAAGGCTGAGCTTCAGCGCTTTCATCGGCACGCCCCCTTTCCGCCGAACAGCCGCATATTAGTCTGCATGAAGTCTGAGCGGATAAATTATATACAGATATTCGTCGCCGCTCTCGGGCATAAGCACCATAGGCGTGCGGTCGGTGTTGAACCTTACCTTGACTGTTTCATCGTCTATCACCCTGAGTGCCTCTAACAAATATCGGTTATAGAATCCTATTTCAAGGTATTCATCACCCGTATCAACGGCAATATTGTCATCAACGTTGCCTGCCGCCGTCGAACAGGATATGTTGATATTCCCGTCGGCAATGTTAAACTTAACCGGGCTTTTAACGTTATCGTTTACTATGATAAGCGACACTCTTTGAATGGATTCGAGAAACTTTGACGTTTCCATAACCATCTCAAACTTATAATCCGTCGGGATGACGTTTTCATAATTTATATAATTTCCCTCGATAAGGCGCGTAACGAGCTTACAGTTATCAAACATAAAGATTGCGTTCCGCGATGTGGCATTTATTTTAACCTCTGTATCCTCGCCGATAATCCTTCCGAGTTCGTTAAGCGATTTTTCGGGGATAATCATTGACTTTTCATCAAAATCATTTTCCATATCGGTCTTGCACATTGCAAAACGAAAGCCGTCAAGCGCCACCATTGTAAGACCGCTCTTTTCGATTTTTAAAAGACAGCCCATAAGTATTGGGTTGCTGTCGAGTGTTGAAACGGCAAAACCCGTCTTGTCTATCATATCCTTTAAGATTCCCGACGGAATACTTATCGAATATTCGGGGTCAACAAACGGTAATCCGGGGAACTCATCGGTTTGCATACCGGCAATTTCGAACTTCGCGCCGCCGCTTTTGATAAGCATAAGATTATTTTCGTTTGTCTCTATGCTTACGCTGTCGCCGCCGAGAGAGCGAACGATTCCGCTGAGCATTTTGGCGTTTATAACTATTTCGCCGCTCTGCATTACCTCTCCGTCAATTGTTGCCTCGATGCCGATTTCCATATCGTTTCCGATAAGGGTTATCTCCCCTTTTTCGTCCGCTTTTATGTATATGCCCTCCAATACGGGAAGCACGCTTTTACCCGATGCCGCCCTCGAAACCATACTAACGGCATCGTTGAGCGCCTTTTGCTCACATAAAAATCTCATAGCCTTTTACTCCTCTTGTTTATCAAAATCCGACATTAATCACAAGTGCGGTAAAAAATGTCTTTTTGCGCATAATTATATAATTATATTATACCATAAATGATTCAAATAAACAAGACTTTTTTTAAAAAACACGCGGATATTTTGAGATTAAACGCCATCGATTTATACTTTAATAGCCGTATTTGCTTTTTTATATTGCAAAATGTTCAAAATTTGTTTAAAAACCAAAAAAACACTTGACTTTTTGTCGTAAAGATAGTAAAATTAAAGGGTATGCTTCTATGAAAAGTTAATGCTATACAAATTGCTTTACAATTCTTTGATTTTAATAATTGGAAACCGTATTCGGTTTTGCGAACGGATTCGGTTATACGATAATGTCACAACAGCGTATGCTGTTAAAAAACTTGACTCAGGTCATTAAATTTTACAGGAGGTGTCGGAAATAGGGACAACAGGAATAATTGTGTGTTTGATTTTGGTTGTTGTTGCAATCGCAGGTATGTTTCTTTCGTTCAAATACGGCTATAATTACAGAAAGAAATTTGCGGAAAGCAAGATAGGCAGCGCGGAAGAAGAGGCAAAGCGTATTCTCGAGCGTGCCGAAAGCGAATCAAAAAAGAATGCAAACAATATTAAAAAAGAAAAATTAATCGAAGCAAAAGAAGAAATACATAAGCTCAGAAACGAGCTTGACAGAGAAATCAAGGAACGCAGAAACGATATTCAAAGACAAGAGAGAAGAGTACAGCAAAAAGAAGATACAATAGATAAAAAGACACAGCACATCGAAAAACGAGAAGAAGAAATTCAACAGAAACTCGCTGATACCGAAAAAATTTCGGAAGAAATCGAAAGAGTTAAAAAGCTGCAAATGGCACAGCTTGAAAAAATCGCCGATTTCAGCCAGTTACAGGCAAAGGAATACTTGCTCAAACAGGTTGAAGAGGATTTGGTTCACGAAAAGGCTGTTCTTATCAAGAACATTGAGGAACAAACAAAAGAGGACGCCGAGAAAAAGGCAAGAGAGATTATTACCGGCGCGATTCAGCGCTGTGCGGCGGATCACGTTACCGAAACAACCGTTTCGGTTGTACCCCTGCCGAACGATGAAATGAAAGGCCGCATCATCGGCCGTGAGGGAAGAAACATCAGAACGATTGAAACCCTTACGGGCGTTGACCTTATCATTGACGATACGCCCGAGGCGGTTATTCTTTCGGGATTCGACCCCGTTCGCAGAGAAATCGCCCGCCGTTCGCTCGAAAAGCTTATCACGGACGGCAGAATTCACCCCGGCCGAATCGAAGAAATGGTTGAAAAATCGACCAAAGAGGTTGACAACGTTATTAAACAAGAGGGTGAACGCGCGTTGTTTGAAACACACGTTCACGGACTTCACCCCGAGCTTATTCGTCTGTTGGGCAGACTTAAATACAGAACAAGTTACGGACAAAACGTTCTTCAGCACTCGATTGAGGTTGCGCACATCGCCGGGCTTATGGCAGGCGAACTCGGTGCGGATGTCACTCTCGCCAAGAGAGCCGGTCTTTTGCACGATATAGGCAAAGCCGTTGACCACGAGGTTGAGGGTTCTCACGTTACTATCGGCGGCGACATCGCTAAAAAATATAAAGAAAACGACAAGGTTATCAACGCCATTATGGCGCACCACGGCGATATTGAGCCGAAAACAATCGAGGCTTGTCTCATCCAGGCTGCCGACGGAATTTCCGCCGCAAGACCGGGCGCAAGACGCGAAAACCTCGAATCTTATATCAAGAGACTCGAAACCCTTGAAGAAATCGCAAATTCTTTCAAAGGCGTTGAAAGGTCATTCGCAATTCAAGCAGGCCGCGAAGTCCGCATAATGGTTAAATCGGATGCGGTCAACGATGACGAGACAATTTTGATGGCAAAGGAAATCGTTAAAAAGATTGAAAACGAGATGGAATATCCCGGTCAGATTAAAGTCAACGTTATCCGCGAATTGCGCGCCGTTGAATATGCAAAATAAAGACAAAATATTTTCGTTTTGAAATGAATACGTCAATTTTAAAAGCTCCCGTTTTGAGGGAGCTTTTTTATGCCTAAATTATGATTTTCTCGGCGGAACGCCGAAAGTGCGTACATACGTCCGATAAAAATTCGAATAATTTCCAAACCCTGCCTCTATGCTTGCATTTGTCCACGACATTCCCGTTGTCGCAAGCTCGCGTGCGTACAAAAGGCGCTTATACGCGATATAATTATTCAGCGTATATCCCGTGCTTGCCTTAAAAATTCGGCACAGATGCCCTTTGGATATATAAAATTCATTCGAAATCACATCCAATGATAAAGATTCGGTCAAATGTTCGTTTATGTAAAGTATGACGGATTTAATCTGTTCATTCTTTTTATATGGCTTGTCCTCTTTTGTGTCCGTCATACCGACACGATTGAGCATATACAAAAATTCGGTAAACGCCGCGCTCGCCGCAACACCCAAATCCGCATAATCGCTCAAATATTCCTCGATTCGAAACAGCGCGTCAATCAGACCCGCCTGTTTTGCCGTTTCATAAGGAATCAGATTATTTTCACCCAGAACACGTTCTATAAAAACCTTTTTATAATTTTCACAGCCGTGATTGGTAAAAAAGCTTTTATCAACGTTTATAACTATCCGTTCATAATCTTTTTTTGATTTGTGGTCCATAAGGTGCACTTCAAAATCCGATGCAATCACTATGTCATACGGTGACATTTTATAACGGCTGCCCTCGACAACGAATTCCGCATCACCGCACATATACAAAAGAATCTCATACGAATCCGAGTGGTTATGCAAGTGATAATTCTCGTTTTCCGCACCTTTGGTAAATTTGTGTCTGAACACAAATTCTTTTTCGCTTACCATCATAAGACAATCACCTCGCGCTCTTGCTTTCTTTAAGCATCTTGCGGACAGCGGCGAACGCAGCATCCTCGCCGTCCTCGGCAAGTGTTCTCAACAGTCCTTCGATCATATCCGATGTATTCGGATCAATCGGTCGTCTGCCTTTTGATCTCATAAAATATTCAAGCGGATGTTTATCCGTATACTTTTTGCCCTGATAAATCTTGCTCGCCGCAACTCTGTCACAAAACATTTCTGCGATATATTTTGGCGGCATCGGCACAGGTCCGAATTCCTTGGTCTTTACATTATAATCAGACCAATATTCAAAATGATGTCGGTTTCTTCCTTTATGATGCAGCCACGCCGCCGAATATCCGTAAAGTGCGCGTTCCTCTTCGTTCGGACTCCTGTCTCCGCAGTAAAACCTCGCGCCCGGGATAAATTCCGTCGGGCTGTACTTTGATAAATCGTGGCGCAGCCCCTGAAACAAAATCCCTGCGAGGCGGCTGTGCGCAATAACGGTATGCCGATGCCGTGTTATTGTTTTAAAGTGACCTATTATCTTTTTGAGCGTAATTTTGCCATCACTCTTTTTAGTGTTTTCAGTATTTGAATCCGCTTTCCGGTTTGTTTTCATATTCTCATACCGCCTATCTGTTTTAAAATATGAATAATGGGAACAACACATTCGCTGTTCCCATTTAATCTCTTATTCAAGTCAATTATACAAATGTTTATTCAGCAGGCTTATCCTGTGAATCCGCATTATTCGCATCGGCATTATCGGCATTATTGGCATTATTGGCATTATTGGCATTATTGGCATTATTGGTGTTCTCGGCTGTTGCATTTTCAGCATTGTTATCACCCGATGCCGCGTCTTGGCTTGCCGCCGCCTCTTGCTGTTGCTTAACCTGGTCTGCGGTCATAACAACGTTGCCGTTAGCATCCACAAGGTTTCCGTTCTCATCGAGAGATACCTGTTGCTGAGCCGCCGAGCCGTCCGCACTTTCGGCTTGTCCGGTCTGCTCTGTCGGTTGTGCCTCGGTTGCCGTGGATTTGTTTTGGTTTACGCTTATAACCGTAAGCGCGATTGAGCTTGCGACAAAGAGAACAGCCAAAACAGCCGTAAACTTTTTGAGCATTGCGTCAATGGTTCTTCCTTTATTCTTTCCGAAGAACGTTTCCGCACCGCCGGCGATTGCACCCGACAAACCCTGTTGCTTACCGTGCTGCATCAAAACAACCACAACCAGTACCAGCGAAATCACCACATGGATTATTGTTAAAGCTAAATTCATTTTTACTTCCTCCTCGTATCTGCGAGATAATAATTTAAAGTTATGTACAATGTTTGTATTATATCAATCCGCAATTCCTCGATATATAATAAAACATCATCCGTTTTTGTCCGATAGATATTAGTATATCATATATCGGGAAAAATTTCAAGACTTTTTTCAACTTTTTTCAAAATATTTTGAAAATTTATAAATCGTATTTTCAAACGCGCTTTGCACCGCATTTTCCGCCGCCTGCGGCTTTATCGTTTTTTGCTTTTTTACGCCTTGATTTATGTCCTATATGTTAAAAAATTCTATATATTCTAAAATAAGTATTGACAATTCATTTCCAATGGTATATACTATATTTGTACAGCAAGCCACGAACAGGCACAATATGTTGTATCTTGCTTTCAAATTCTCAATCTTACCTTTAAAATATGACACACAAACGGGGCTGTTTGAACAATTCAAACAGCCCCGTTTGGCATATTGTCGCTGTTTTATTACATTTCTTCCGTCACACGATTTTCAGCCAGGCGTTCTTCCGTTGTCCGGCGATTTGAGGGCGAATGAGCCGCCGCCCATTCACGCTTGCGTATTTCTTCAAGCTCCGCCTCTTGTTCGGGAGTATTCGGGAACCGTTCGCTAAGCTCAATCAGCTTTTCTTTATACTTTAAATTTTGCAGCTTTGTCGCAAGCGCGCAAATCGCCGCAAGAGCCGCAACAACCGCCGATATTGCCGCCGCACACCGCCAAAAGCTACCTTGGCGTTCCAATTTTTCAAACTCCTCTCGGTCTTCAATGAAATTTCTAAACATTATTACCTCTCCTTTTTCTTTTAAATTTTTGTCAATCTTATACTTATCTCTCCTGTGTTTAAAATCTCGGATTCTCCGTTATCATATTCTACCACCAACCCTCCGCTGTTGTCAATATCTTTTACATATGCCTCTCTATCGGTATTCAAAATTTTTATCCGTTTATGCAAGACCATCGACTTTGACCTGTATTCATCAATAAAATCCGCACCGTCCAAGATTCGTTCAACCTCATCTATTATATTCATGGCAAGCCGCCGTTTTGGAAACGTGCCGCCTTTTTCCGAAAGCGCCGCCGCATTTTTTACATCACTCGGAAAGCTGTCGGTTGTACAGTTTATTCCGATGCCCAAAACAACCGCGTCGAGCCGTCCCGTTTGCGCATTTGTCACCGCTTCGGCAAGTATACCGCAGACCTTTTTATCACCGACATACAAGTCATTGACCCACTTTATTTTTGTGTCGATGTTCACCGTCGATTTTATCGCACGGCTCACCGCGACCGCCGCGGCGGCGGTAAGCGTTACGTGATATTCCGAATCGGAATTATACGGCAAAAGCAAGCTTATATAAAGACCGCTGTCGGGCGGCGAATAAAAGCTCCTTCCGAGCCTTCCCCTGCCTTGGGTCTGACAATTCGCGATAAGCACCGTCTTTTTGCGACAGCCGTCTTTCGCCATTTCTTTCAGCACCGAATTTGTTGATGTTACGGTATCTTTGACAATTATATTATACTCACTTTTTTTATCCATAATCACACCATCCGAATTTCCGAATTATTTCTCGACCAAACGCACATTTTCGTCACCGAGCAGCTTTTTTAATATCTCTGTTCTTTCGTCATTCCTTTTGACCATCATTGATTTCGGCGCAGCAACAACCTGTCCGTTATCCGAATATTTTATCACAACGGAAACATCGCCGCTTTCGGCTTTTAATATTCGCTTTACCTCGTTCAGCACAACCGTGTCGGTCGAATCAAGGCGCAAATAGAGCCTTGCTCTCTTGCGCGCCGTTTCATCAAGCATACGCATATCTTCAAGCCTTAATTTCGGCGGAGCATCATCGGATATGTCGAGGTTGCCGCTTATCGTCACTATGCTTCCCTCAACGGCAATATCCGCAAAACGTCTGAGCTGACCCGGAAAGATTATTACCTCCATACTCGCCGTCAAATCCTCAAACTCAACATAACGCATCATATCGCCTTTTTTGGTGAGCTGGTTGCGAACCTTTGTTATTATTCCCGAAACCGTCACCTGAGAGCCGATATTAAACCGTTTGTCCTCGTTCTCGATAATATCAGAAATACTTGCCGTTGACGCGGCGCGAACCGCCGCAGCCTTGCTGTCGAGAGGATGCCCCGAAACGTACATTCCGATACTCTCTTTTTCCATTGCGAGAAGCTCGGTCTCGGGAAATTCTCTGCAATCCTCAAAGTTATCGGCATTCCTTTCAGCCTCTCCGCTCATCATCGAAAACATATCGAGTTGTCCCGGCATCGTGTTTTTCGCCGCGTATTGCGCATCGTCCATAACTCTTTCGTATGCGCGGAAGAGCTGTGCGCGTTTTAATCCGAATTCATCAAACGCGCCGCATTTTATAAGACTTTCGACAACACGCTTGTTCATCTTTCGCGAAACCATTCTCTTACAAAAATCAGTAAGTCCGATAAAATCTCCGCCCGTTTCACGTTCGGCGGCGATTTCGTCAACGACCGCACCGCCAACATTCTTTACCGCCGCAAGACCGAATCTCAAACAGCCGTTATCAACCGAAAAATCCTTTCCGCTTTTATTGATTGACGGCGGCAGCATCTCTATTCCCAGACGCTTTACCACCTCGATATATTTTGAAATTTTAGACGCGTTATCGATAAATGATGTAAGCAAAGCCGCAAAGAACTCAACCGGATAGTGACATTTAAGCCATGCCGTTCTGTACGCCACCACCGCATATGCTGCCGCGTGCGACTTGTTAAACGCATATGACGCAAAGTCCATCATCTCGTCAAAGATTGACGCAGCCGTCTTTTCGTCAATACCTCTCGCCACCGCTCCGTCAACGTGAACGCCGCCCTCGTCTGTGCCATAGATAAAGTTTTGACGCTCTTTTTGCATAACGTCCGCCTTTTTCTTTGACATTGCACGGCGCACCAAATCCGCACGTCCGAGCGAATATCCGCCAAGCTCACGCACAATCTGCATAACCTGTTCTTGGTACACGATACACCCGTATGTCATATTCAAAATATGTTCAAGCATCGGATGCTTATACTTTACCATTGACGGATTGTTTTTGTTGGCAACATACATCGGTATGGAATCCATCGGGCCGGGTCGGTACAGCGAAATTCCGGCGATTATATCCTCTATCGAGGTCGGTTTAAGTTCTTTCATAAACTGTTTCATACCGCCGCTTTCGAGCTGGAATACGCCGTCTGTTTCGCCCCGTGAAATCATCTCATACACGGCGGCATCGTCCATATCCAAATTTTCGATATTGACATCCGCACCGTGCGCCTGTTTTATATGCATAACCGCATCTTGAATAACGGTAAGCGTACGCAGACCCAAAAAGTCCATTTTTAACAAACCGAGCCGCTCTATCGTTGTCATTGTGAACTGGGTCGTGATGACATCATCGTTTTTTTGCAGAGGTACGAAATTTCCTATTCCGCCGCTTGTTATAACAACTCCGGCGGCGTGCGTTGATGTGTGCCGCGGCAAGCCCTCTAACTCAATCGCAGTATCAATAAGCTTTTTAATCTCTGCCGACGAATCATATAATTCCTTTAGCTTATAGTTCACCGTCAACGCCTTTTTTATTGTCATTTTAAGCTCGTTCGGCACTTGCTTTGCAACCTCGTCAACCCTGCCGTAAGGAATATTCAGTGCGCGGCCGACATCGCGTATGGCGAGCCGCGCCGCCATTGTTCCGAACGTCACTATTTGAGCAACATTATCCGAGCCGTATTTGCGATTTACGTAATCTATTACTTCGCCGCGGCGAACATAGCAAAAATCAATATCAATATCGGGCATACTTACACGCTCGGGGTTCAAAAACCTCTCGAATATAAGACTGTATTTTATCGGGTCAACATCGGTGATATGCAGACAGTACGCAACCACGCTGCCTGCCGCCGAACCCCTGCCCGGGCCGACCGGGATTCCGTGACTCTTTGCATAGTGAATAAAATCCCACACTATCAAAAAGTAATCAACATATCCCATTTGCGAAATTGTATCAAGTTCATATTGCATTCTCGAAACAACGCTTTCATCGGCATTCGGATAACGTTCACGCATTCCGCGGTCAACAAGCTGTTTAAGATATTCATATGCCGTAAGTCCGTTCGGAATCTCGAATTTGGGAAGGTGGAACTTTCCGAATTCAATCTCGACATTGCACCTGTCCGCAATTTTTTTAGTGTTTTCCAGCGCCTCGGGAATATACGAAAAAAGCTCGGTCATTTCTTCCTCGGATTTGAGATAAAGTTGGTCACAATCCATCTTCATTCTGTCCTCGTCATCGACCGTCTTCCCCATCTGAATACACATAAGAACATCTTGGTATTCGGCATCTCTTTTGAGCGTATAATGTATATCATTTGTTGCCACTATATCAATATTCAGCTCACGCGCAATCGAAATAAGGTCACGGTTGAGCTTTTTCTGTTCAAAAATTCCGTGGTCCTGAATCTCGATGAAATACCTGTCGCGCCCGAATATATCCAAAAACTCTTGCGCACGGCGTTTTGCCTCGTCATAATTCCCCGATAATAACTGACGCGACAACACGCCCGACATACACGCGCTGAGCGCGATTATTCCCTCGTTGTGTTCGCGCAGAATATCCATATCTATTCTCGGACGATAATAAAAACCCTCTATAAATCCTGCCGATACGAGCTTCATCAAGTTATGATACCCGACATCGTTTTCGGCAAGCAAAATAAGGTGACAGCTTTGCGAATCGAGGTCGTGAACCTTATCGAATCTCGACCGTGCCGCAACATAAACTTCACAGCCGATTATCGGCTTTATACCGTTTTGTTTGGCACATTCATAAAAATCTATTACGCCGTACATATTTCCGTGGTCGGTTATCGCCATTGCCGTCTGTCCGAGTTCTTTCGCCCTCTCTATCAGTTTCGGTATCGTACCTTCGCCATCGAGTAAACTGTACGCCGTGTGCGTATGAAGATGTACAAAGCTCATTCTTATCACCTCTGTCTTTCGTATTATTTTCAGGCATCTTTAAATCTTTTCGCTATCTCTTCGATTTTTTTAAGCCTGTGATTCACGCCCGACTTGCCGAGCGGCGGATTCAGCCTCTTTCCGAGTTCGCCAAGGCTTATTGCGCTGTTTTCAAGGCGCAGCTTTGCAATCTCGCGCAAATCCTCGGGAAGCTCGTCTATTCCAAGTTTTTCATCTATTATATTTATCGCCTGTATCTGTCTTACCGCCGCCACAATGGTCTTATCAAGGTTTGCTGATTCGCTGTTGACCGAACGCACAACATCGTTTCGTATTTCTTTTTCAATCATAATATTGATAAGTTCCATTTGTGCGCCGTATGCGCCTATGTATGACAAAAAATCCTGTATTGCTTCGCCGTTTTTTAAATACAGGACATATTTGGATTTTCGCATAACGGTCTTGAATGCAAAACCGCATTCCGAAAGCAGCTTTATCAGATTTTGGCTCAACCCCATATACGGCGTGATTATTTCAAGATTATAATTTTTCTTGGGGTCAATGACCGTTCCGCCGCCCATAAACGCACCCCTGACAAAGGCACGGCGACAGCACTCATCCGCCACAATTGCATCCGAAATGCGATAACGTATCACACCTGTTTCAACATCTCTGAGTTCAAATTCATCAAATATCCGTTTTAAACAGGTCGGTTCGCTTATTTGTATAACGCACCTCACCGCATTTTTTGCCCCTGCATCCTCCGCCGGATAGCCGAGTTTTTTGCACAAAGCCGAAAACTTGCTGCCAACCTCTGGATTTTCGGTTATAAACTTAATTTCGTTTTTGCTTATCACACAGCCGAGCAAAAGCATCCCGGCAAATTCAGCCATATCACAACAGCTGCTTGTGTTTTCATATTTAAAAAGTTCGGATTTTGTACGTTCCGAAAAAGATTTCATCGCCGTCACCTCTCAGCCGCGGTTCTTCTTTCGGTTGGGTTCATAAAGAACCACGCCCTCTTCGCTTATATTCACGCCGCGCCGTCTTTCTATATTCGCAATATCCATTATCGCCTCGGCAAGCGCGGTCGGATTGTGTCTTATATATTTATCGTCGATAAGCGCAGCAATATTGCGCTTTATCAGTTTTATTCCTCTGTTTTTAAACCTCTCCTCATCCAAAATTACCTCGGCCGATTCTTCCTCGGCATAATTTTTGAGAATAGGCGTATCTATCCGCTTTGAATTTACTATACAATAGTCGATAAAATCAACACAGGTATGCGCGGTAATCGCCGCGGCATGGTCAAACGCGGTGTATCCATCCGTTTCGCCGTGCTGAGTCATTATATTGTTTATATAAACCGTCGGCGCGTCCGCCGCCGATATTGCATCGGCAAGGTCATCCGCCGCAAGCGTTGACAGAATACTTGTATAAAGGCTTCCCGGTCCGATTGTTATTATGTCCGCCTCGGCAAGTTTTTCTCTTATATCTGGCAAGAGCCTGATTTTGCCGCCGTTCTTGGCACGCAGTCTGACTCTTGATATTCTGCTGTTGAAATCAATAATCGCTTTGCCTATATTCGATTCACCGACAACCTCTCTGCCGTCGGCGAGGGTTGCCACAAGCTCTGTATCACAATCCGTAACGGGCAGAACCGTTCCCGTTACCTTTAAAACATCGCTTACGCTTTTAACCGCCGCAACAAAGTCGCCGCCGTACATTCCGTTCATTGCCGCAAGAAAAAGATTGCCGAAGCTTTGTCCTTTAAGGCTTCCCGCGTCAAATCTGTATCTGATTAGCTTTTCCATTATCGGCTCTGTTTCCGACAGCGCAAGAATACAGTTTCGAATATCCCCCGGGGGCAGCATTTTAAGCTCATCACGGAGCTGTCCGCTGCCGCCGCCGTCGTCCGCGACCGTAACAACCGCGGTAATGTTCGGCGTGTATTCTTTAAGACCCCTCAGCATTGTTGAAAGACCCGTGCCGCCGCCTATTGCCACCACCTTGGGTTTAAATCCTCCGGTTTTCATACTTTTCGTCACCCGATTTCAATACTTATATTCCTTTTTTAATATCCCTGTGCGAAATCATCACATTTTTATATTCCGCGGCAACGGCACGATAGAGTTCCTCCGCAATCGTTACGCTGCGGTGATGACCGCCGGTACAGCCTATTCCTATCACAAGCTGTGCCTTGCCTTCTTTTATATATCTCGGAATCAAAAATTTTATCATATCTGCAAGCTTATTCAAAAATTCACGGCTGTCATCGGATTCCATAACATAATCTCTTATGCATACCTCAAGCCCCGTATGCTCTTTGAGTTCGGGAATATAAAACGGATTTGGCAAGAACCTTACATCAAAAACCAAGTCTGCGTCAAGCGGCAAGCCGTATTTAAATCCGAACGACATCACGTGAACCAACATTCCGCCGAACTTTGATTCCGAGCCGTAAATCGCCGTAATCTGACGTCTGAGCTGTGCCGCGGTCAGCAAGGTTGTATCGATTATTTTGGTTGCCTTTTCTTTTACGGCGGCAAGCATCTTTCTCTCGCTTTGAATTCCGTCCGTAAGCCGTCCTTCGCCCGACAGGGGATGAACGCGCCGCGTTTCTTTATACCGCCGTATAAGCACCTCGTCCGATGCCTCGAGAAAGAGTATATCATATTCATATCCGAGTTCGGACAGCTCATCAAGGCTTCCCGAGAGCTTTCTGAACATATCTCCGCCGCGTATATCGCACACAAGCGCAACACAGTCATCCGGTTTTGCGCTCTTGTGATAAATCTCTGCGAATTTGGGTATCAATTCGGGCGGCATATTATCCACGCAATAATCGCCCATATCCTCAAAAGCTTTTACCACCTGGGTTTTCCCCGCTCCGCTCAATCCCGTTACAATAATAAATTTCATCTTATCATTCACCTCCGGCTTATATTACGCCGTTATACATTTACGGTGTTTTTAAAATTCGCCGACAAATTTAACCTCGGGTTCCAAATGCACCCCGAATTTTATCATAACTCTGTTTTGAACCTCTTCAATAAGCGCTCTCACATCCGCGGCGGTTGCACCGCCCTTGTTTATTACAAAACCCGCGTGCTTTTGAGAAACCTCTGCGCCGCCTATGCTCAATCCTTTAAGCCCTGCGTCCTGAATGAGCGTGCCGGCAAAATATCCCTCGGGGCGTTTGAACGTGCTGCCTGCGCTCGGCTTGTCAATCGGCTGTTTCTCGGCTCTTTTTGCCGAAAGCTCTGCCATTCTTGCCTTTATCTCATCCATATCTCCGTTTTCGAGATTCAAAACCGCCTCGGTAACAATTTTATCTCCGTCCGAGAACGCGCTCTTTCTGTATCCGAAAGAGCATTCCTGCACCGTAAGAGTGTGAATTTCACAATCCTTTGACGAAACATACTTGACGTGTGATATGACATCTTTCATCTCGCCGCCGTATGCACCTGCGTTCATAAAGACCGCGCCGCCGAGCGTGCCGGGGATTCCCGATGCAAATTCCAATCCGCAAAGTCCGTTTTTCAAGGCAGTATTCGCAAGTCTCGACAGCTTTATTCCGCTTTGTGCCGTTATTTGTGTTCCGTCCGTATCACATTCGGACATACCGTTCCCTATCTTTATCACGGCTCCTCTGATTCCCTTGTCGCCGACAAGCAAGTTCGAGCCGTTTCCCATTACAAAATACGGAATGTTAAAGCGTTTTATAAGCTTTAACACCGCCGCAAGCCGCTGTGTATCGGGCGGCTCTATCAATATATCCGCAGGACCGCCTATCCGAAAGGTCGTATGCCTGCTCATCGGCTCGTCTGCCGAAATCGCCGCACGTCCGACAACCTCGGCAATAAGCCTTAGTACCACATTTGTTATCAACTTTAAAGCCCTCCTTGATGCTCTTTATTTCAATTTCTTTAAATATTCCGTAAAACGCGCCGCGTCCCTATTTGCAACCTGTTCTTCGGGGAAATCCTCTTTTTCGAGAAGTGCCGCAGCATATTCGAAATGTCCCACTTCAAAAGGCGTATGCGAATCCGATGACACCGCCACAAAAGTTTTATATTTTTTGCACGCCCTTATTATCTCGAGATAAAAATCCGTATTCAGCGGATTCTTACAGGAATTATTGTTTATCTCGATACACTTGTTATACTCTGCCGCCGCAGCCGCAACGGTATCAACTTCATACGGAAAACGTATGTCGCCCGTATGCCCCAAAACGGTAATGTTTGGATTTTTGATTGCACCGAGGTATGTTTTTGTGACGCTTGTTTTGTCATCCCAAATATAAATCGGTTTGTGAATGGACGCAACAATAATCTCGAGTTCATCCTGAAGGTACTGCGGCAAGTCTATATTTCCCTCTGTATCGAGCAGATTCGCCTCTGCTCCTCTCAAAACACGAACGCCGTTTATCTCTCTCGGCAACCTTTTTAACGTATTAAAATGCCAGATATGCGGCGCATCGGGAAGAGCGGGCGTGTGATCCGTCATACAAATCATTTCAAGACCCATCTCTTTTGCCGCGGCGGTGTTTTCGAGAATTGTTCCGAATGCGTGCGTACTCGCCAGCGTATGCGTGTGCGTATCAACCTTTACTGTCATAACTGTTTCATCCCCCGTTATTTAATTTTCGCTCATATTGCCGAGATGTTCGGCAAAACGGCGGTTCAATTCCTCGGCGGCGTTATATCCCATACGTTTCTGGCGGTTATTCATTGCCGCAACCTCAAAAATAACGGCAAGATTTCTGCCGGGGCGAACCGGTATCGTCAATGACGGAATATCGAGTCCGAGTATGTTTGTGTATTCATCGACCAACCCCAAGCGGTCATACTGCTTTCCGTGTTCCCACGTTTTAAGATGAATGATAAGGTCGATTTTTTCCGACTCTTTAACCGCGCCCATACCGAATATATTCTTTACATCGACAATTCCGATACCGCGAATCTCTATAAAGTGTCGGATTATATCGGGCGAATATCCGACAAGCGATATTGACGAAACTTTTTTTATCTCAACCGCGTCATCAGCAACAAGACGATGACCTCTTTTGATAAGCTCAACCGCCGCTTCGCTCTTTCCGACACCGCTTTCACCCATAATAAACACGCCCTGGCCATAGACCTCAACCAAAACGCCGTGACGTGTTATTCTCGGCGCAAGTTCAACGTTAAGAAACGAATTGAGCGTACTCGTAAAATATGATGTCGCCTGTGCCGTTCTCAAAACGGGAGTATCAAATTCCTCGGCAAGCTTCATCATCTCGGGGGTCGCATTGCCGTTTCTCGTCATAACCACGGCAGAAACCTTTTTTTCAAAAAGCGCCCTCAGCACGTTATAGCGTTCCTCGGACGTAAGTGTCGCGAGATAGGTGTTTTCGACCATTCCGAAAACCTGTATTCGTCGCGGGTCAAAATAATCAAAAAATCCCGTTATCTGTAATCCCGGGCGGTTTAAATCCGCGGTCGAAATCATAACCTCGTGTTCGGGATAATAAAGCTTATCGAGTTTCATATTATTCACAATTTTAGACAGTTCAACATTAAAAGTTTCCACTTTAATCTTCCCCTCTTTCGTAAAAAGCGGGCGCACGATAAAGAATTATCCCGCGCCGCAGTATATTATACGTTCGCATATATCTATTATACTATTATTATGCACAATTTGCAAACATATTTTTAAATAAATGACATTTGTTCTATGCCCTTGTCGGCGTCCTTGATTGCCGAGCCTGCCGCCGGGATATTTCTCGGGCGGTATTTTTTCGGTTCGGCAAAGCCGCTGTCCTCAGCAAGACAAACACGGCTCACCACCGCATTCCTGCGCAAAGTCATAACGGCAACGCCCTGTGTTGACCTTGTGGTCTTAAGCGGAATTTTTTCTGTATTTACACACAAAACTTTTTCCGCCGAGCTTATAAGCATAATATCCGTATCTTCTGTCAGACAGAACATTCCGACCGTCGGTGACTTGTCGCTGTATGCGCCTTTAAGGCATCGTCGGTTCGACTTGGTTGCATATGACGCAAGTGGAACTTTTGCACACTTTCCGTTCTCAAAACAGAACAACAGCGCCGCGCTGTAATCCCCCGGCAGAACCATACCTATAATATCCTCTTTTTCTTCCATCCCGACAAGGTTCGGAATAAACTCGCCGAGCTGACTCGCCTTTCCGTCCGGAATGTCATTTATCTTCATCTTATATGCGCTGCATCCGCCAAAGAATATTACCTCGCCCGCATTTGATGTTTCGACCTCCTCGATTATGCAGTCATCCTCTTTGAGCTTTTGCTCACCGCTTGTTCTCAGCGCGGTCAGCGAAATCTTTTTGATATATCCCTCTGCCGTGCGGAAAAGTTTAACCTGATAATCGGGTATTTCCTCCTCGGTATTGACATCCGTCATAACGTCTGCCGCCGAAACAATTGTTGTGCGCCTGTCCGTTCCGTATTTCTTGCTTACCTCTTTTAACTGTTTTTCTATTATCTTATTTATCTTTGTCTTACTCGCCAAAGTCGCGCGCAAATCATCAATCTCTTTTATAAGCTCGTCTATCTCTTTTGTCCGCTTTAAGATATATTCTTTGTTCAAGTTACGCAGCTTTATCTCGGCGACATATTCCGCCTGAATCTGTGTTATATCAAAGCCTTTCATAAGGTTCGGTACGACCTGTGCGTCCTCTTCCGTTTCGCGGACAATCTTTATCGCCTTGTCAATATCGAGTAAAATCTTTTCGAGCCCCTGAAGAAGGTGCAGCTTATCGCTCTTTTTATCAATATCATATGCGATTCCGCGTTCGACGCAGCGGCGGCGGAATCTCAGCCATTCGCAAAGAATGTCATTCACGCCGAGAACGAGCGGCGAACCCTCGACAAGAATATTAAAGTTACAGCCGAAGCTGTCCTCGAGCGGTGTCGATTTAAACAGCCTTGCCATAAGTTTTTCGGGGTCTGCACCACGCTTTAAATCTATGGTGAGTTTGAGTCCGTGAAGGTCGGTTTCATCGCGAATATCCGAAATTTCTTTAATCTTGCCGCCTTTAACCAAATCGACTATTTTTTCTATAATAGCCTCGACTGATGCGGTATACGGAATCTCTTTTATCTCGATACACTTATTCTTTTTGTCATACTCATACTTTGCGCGAACCTTAAAGCTGCCGCGGCCGGTTTTGTATATCTCGCGCATTTCATCCGGATTGTACAAAAGCTCACCTCCGCCCGGAAAATCGGGCGCGGGCATTATATCCGACAAATCGGCATCGGGATTTTTCATCACGGCGATTGTCGCATCACAGAGTTCACGCAGGTTAAAGCTGCATATATTCGATGCCATTCCGACCGCAATACCCTGATTCGGGTTCGCAAGGATGTTCGGAAAGGTTGTCGGCAAAAGCGTCGGTTCTTTGAGCGTTCCGTCATAGTTATCGGCAAAATCTATCGTGTTTTTATCCATATCACGGAATATCTCTGCACAAACCTTTGCCAGTCTCGCCTCGGTATAACGTGCGGCGGCGTATGCCATATCCCTTGAATACTGACGGCCGAAGTTACCCTTTGAATCAACGAGCGGAACGAGCAATGAGCCGTTGCCTTCTGTCAGTCTGACCATCGTTTCGTATATTGCCTGGTCACCGTGAGGGTTTAGCTTCATCGTTTGTCCGACAATGTTCGCCGACTTGGTTCTGTTGCCGGTCAGCAAGCCCATTTTATACATGGTATAAAGCAGCTTTCTGTGCGACGGCTTAAACCCGTCTATCTCGGGGATAGCACGGGATATTATAACGCTCATCGCATATGGCATATAGTTTTTTTCCAATGTTTCGGTAATTATTTGATTTTCGATAATCGGTTTTTTTGGCATTTGAAACTCTCCTATTAATTAAAACAACTCACGATACGTCCGTCAGATCTATAAACTTATAACCCTCTGTGGCGATAAAATCCTTTCTTCCCGACAGGTTATCACCGAGCAAAAGGTCAAACATTTGCTGTGTTTTCTCTGCCTCATCGGGCGTAACTTTGATAAGTCTGCGCGTTTCGGGATTCATCGTTGTTTCCCACATCATATCGGGCTGGTTCTCACCCAGACCTTTGCTGCGCTGAATGAAATACTTTTTGCCGTCAAGCTTTTGTGTTATTGCCGCCTTTTCGTTCTCATCAAACGCAAAATAGCTCTTGTCTTTATATGAAATCTCATAAAGCGGAGATTCCGCAATATAGACATATCCTTTTTCGATAAGGCTCGGCGTAAGGCGATATATCATTGTCAGGACAAGCGTTCGTATCTGATAGCCGTCAACATCGGCATCGGTACATATGATAATCTTGTTCCACCGCAGGTTATTTATATCGAACGAATTCAATTCTTTGTTATGCTTGGTCGAAATCTCAACGCCGCAGCCCAAAACCTTCATCAGGTCAACAATAACGTCGCTTTTGAATATCTTGTCGTATTCGGCTTTGAGACAGTTCAAAATCTTTCCGCGGATAGGCATAATTGCCTGGAACTCGCCGTCACGGCCGAGCTTACACGCGCCCAGCGCCGAATCACCCTCGACAATATATAATTCGCGGCGTTCGGTGTCACGGCTGCGGCAATCAACAAACTTTTTGACGCGGTTTGTTATGTCTATGTTTCCGCCGAGCTTTTTCTTAACATTTATTCTGGTTCGCTCGGCGCTTTCGCGGCTGCGCTTGTTGACAAGAACCTGACCGCAAAGCTTTTCGGCGTCCATTTTATTCTCGATAAAATATACGCCGAGCTGTTCGCGCAAAAACTCTGTCATTGCGTCTTGGATGAACTTATTGGTAATAGCCTTTTTCGTCTGGTTCTCATAGCTCGTCATCGTTGACAGAGAATTGCTGACGAGCAAAAGGCTGTCGGCAACATCCGCAAACTGTATCTTGCTTTCGTTTTTGGTATACTTTCCGTTTTGCTTTAAATATTGGTCAATCGCATAGACAAAGGCGTTTCTGACCGCCTTGTCGGGTGCGCCGCCGTGTTCCAAAAAGCTTGAATTATGATAATATTCAATCTGATGATTTTCGTTATTAAAACAAAACGCAAAGCTCATCTTTACCTTATACTCTTTGAGGTCGGCACGGTCGCGGCCTTTTCTCTCTGCCTCGATATAATGAACCGCCGTCATTTCCTTTCCGTCCGACAGCTCTTTTACATAATCGACTATGCCGTTTTCGTAAAAATATTCCGTTTCTTCGAATTGTCCTTTTGAAACCTCGTTTTTAAAGATAAACTTAACGCCCGAATTTACAACCGCCTGACGCTTTAATACCGAATGATAATTTTCAACGGGTATATCTATGCTTGTAAAAACTTTCAAGTCGGGCTTCCAATGAATTTTTGTCCCGGTATGTCTGTGGCGAAACTCGGTTTTTCCCAATCCACCGACATTTTTCCCGTGTTCGAAATGCAAATTAAACTTAAAGCCGTCACGCAGGATTTCGACATCCATATATTCCGAGCTGTACTGTGTCGCACAAGCGCCCAATCCGTTCAGACCGAGCGAATATTCATAATCGCCGCCGTCATTGTTATTATACTTTCCGCCGGCATAAAGCTCACAGAATACGAGTTCCCAATTATAACGTTTTTCCTTTTCGTTATAGTCAACGGGAATACCCCTGCCGAAGTCCTCGACCTCGATTGACATATCGGCATATCTCGTCACGGTTATCGTGCTGCCGAATCCCTCTCTTGCCTCATCTATTGAATTTGACAGTATCTCGAACATCGAATGTTCACAGCCCTCAACGCCGTCAGAGCCGAATATTACCGCCGGGCGCTTGCGCACACGGTCAGCCCCTTTTAATGCCGAAATACTTGAATTATCATATTTTTTCACTTTATATCCCGTACCTCCGATTAATTCGATTTAAGAAATATAGCTAACCTTTTTGCACTTTATGTGCAATTCTTTTATTCGTTCAAAGACGGTGCGCGCGTTGAAGCCGCGCCGCCCGATGTTCCGCCGCCGGACGAGGTTCCCGATGAAGAACCTCCCGATGTTCCGTTTGCACCGTCCGAGCCTGATGTTCCGCCGCCCTGGGTCCTGCTTCCCGACAGCGTGCCGCCGTTCGATCGGCCGGTTGACGCTCCCGAATCTTCATCGGAATCATCGGCCGATGACTGTGACCTCGATGAATTTGATGACGTACCCGATGAGCTTCTCTCCGAGGATGAACCGCTGTCTGACGAATCTCTCTTTTTGTCCGATTCGCCGCTCACCGCCGAACCTGTATGCTTTCCGCTACAATACCCCGGCAGGTTATCTTTATCACAATAATATGTCAATGACGGACAGCTTGACGTTGCCCTCATACCCGTATACGCACAATATCCTATTCTTGTAACGCTTGACGGCTGTTGCAGATCCTTTGAGCTGCTTACCGTTCTCTGAACCTTATTCATTATACTTGTGAACACGGGTATACACGGATTTGACGAAATATTAATCTCTTTCGGTATATCATATCCGTACCATATCGCCGCAACGTATTCGGGCGTATAGCCTATGAACCATCTGTCCTTATTATCGGATGTTGTACCCGTTTTGCCCGCCGTATACGCCGCGCCCGATATTGACGCTCCGCGTCCCGTGCCGCTTTCGACAACCTCTTTTAACATCTGTGTCATAATGTATGCGGTAGATTCTTTAAGAATCGGATTGCCCGAACGCTCTGATGTCAAAATCACATTTCCGTCCTTGTCCGTTACCTGTGTATAGGTATAGGGTTTATAATAAAAACCTCCGTTGGCAAAAGCCGCATAAGCCGCCGCCATATCGACCGTTGTTGCACCATCGGTCAAACCGCCGAGGGCGAGCTGTGACAGACCGACATCGGTATAAATCTTGCCGTCAACATCACGGCTTTTAACCAAAGTTGTCAGTCCGAATTTTTCGCTCAAAAACTCAAAGCTCTTTTCGGGACCCATCTTATTTATAATCTCGACCGGGGTCGTGTTAAGCGACTTTCTGAGCGCGGTTCGCGCATCGACCATTCCGCGATAGCTGTAATCATAGTTTCTCGGAACCCAGCCGTTATACGAGGTCGCCTTATCGTTAAACACCGACCCCGGGTATATTGTCTTTGTTTCTATTCCGGGGGCATACGCCGCAATAGGCTTTATTGTCGAGCCCGGCTGTCTCGGGCTTTGCGAAGCGCGGTTGAGCGTAAGGCTCGCCGTCTTTTCGCCGATTCCGCCCGCGATACCGACTATCTGACCTGTTTTTACATCAATTACGGTGATTGCCGACTGCATACCCTTACCCGTGAAATTCTTTTCGGATTTATAAAAATCCTCTACTATTTTTTGAATCTCGGGATTATACGCCGCCTCGATTTTAACGCCGCCCGAATATACTATTTTATTGGCAAGCGTTTTTGAATATCCTGCCGCCTGAAGGTCGCGCGTAACATCGCTTATTACCTCGTCAACAAAATACGAATTGGTTTTTGCTGTTTTTTCGTTTTCGGACGAATGATCCGAAACAGCAAGCTTTTCAACCGATGCCGTGCTGTATTCTTCCTCGCTTATATAGCCGAGTTCAAGCATCTTGCCGAGGACAAGCATCTGTCTTTCTTTGTTCTTTTCGGGGTTTTCTATCGGGTCGTAAGCCGCAGGGTTTTGTGTAATCCCGGCAATAGACGCACATTCCGCAAGGTCGAGTTGCGACACGTCCTTTCCGAAATAAGTCTTTGCGGCGGTACTTACGCCGTTACAGCCGTGCGACAGATATATACAATTTAAGTACAACTCTAAAATCTGTGTTTTGTCAAGCTTTTTTTCAAGGGCGACCGCTCTTGAAATTTCGCGCACCTTTCTTGTCGGGGTCTGGTCATCCTCACCCGTCACGTTTTTGATGAGCTGTTGAGTTATGGTACTTCCGCCCAGAGATATGCCGCTCTTGCCCGTAATCTTATTCTTTATCCAGGTAAGAGTTGCCTTTGCCGTTCTCGGAAGGTCATAACCCTTGTGTTCCATAAACCTCTCGTCCTCGATTGAAATAACCGCTTTTTGAAGGTTCTCGGGAATATTTTGTATACTCACCCACTCGCGGTTTTCCGCCGAATTTATTTTCTGAAGCTCAACCTCTTGGTTGGTTTTCGAATCCTTATATACGATTGTTGAGTTTTGATTAAGCGTAAGGCTGTCAACATCGATTTCATCGACATTGCCCCAATAGCCGAAAATTGCTCCGCCGACCGCAACCCCAACCGCAATCGCAAACAAGCATAATGTAATCAAAAAAATTTTAATAAACTTTCCTATATAATGTTTCATAGATACACCTCTTCGGTAATTTATTACGGATACATAACCGCCTTTTATATGCATTTATACTCTATTATATTATAGACTAAAAATGCGCGTATGAAAAGACCAATATATGTTAATAATACATTAAATTAGTGTTACAGCGAAAGCATCAACACAATATATTGAGTGAAAATTGGTTAAAAAGCACAAAATATATTAAAAATATAAATGAGAGGGCGAAAATTTATGACAGAAAGAGTTTTAAAGAACATAATGGCGGGCGTATGCGTATTTTTGACGGTTGTTATCGCGGCATATGTTTTATACGGCTATATACGCCAAGGCGGCGAACACGGCACTGCCGAACCGACCGCAGAGACCGCCGCCGATGTCAGAGCCGCAAGCGACTCAAAATCCGATGACAACGCCGCCGTCCCCGACAGCGGCGGATACATCGCGCGGATAAATGACAACGCACTTGCCATTTACGCCGTCAAAGACGGCAGAGAAGAGTTTTTGTACAACCTCAAGGTCAGACTTGAGGATATATCCGATGCCGAAAAGCAAAATCTTACCGCCGGTATACGTCTTTCGAACAAAAAGGCTCTCGCCTCGTTCGAGGAGGATTTTACAAGCTGAGCATATATTCAAAATGAGCATTGCAACGCTGTGCAATGCTCATTTGGGTTTTTACATACCGAATATGTTATAGACCATTTTTACCGCCTCGGCACGAGATACACTTTTGAACGGTTTCAGCGTTCCGTCGGGATAACCGCTCATTATTCCCTGTGCAACGGCTGTTTTCATACTCTCCTCTGCCCAAAACGGAATCTCATCGGCATCAGCCGCCGTAATCGGCTCGGAATACAGTCCCGCCGGCAAAAGTCTGTTGAGCGAAATCGCAAATTCCATTCTGTTTATGTCGGCATTGGGATTGAACGCCGTTCCGAACTGACCGAGCTGTCCTTTCATAAGACCGAGCGAATATACCGCCTTTACGTTATTTTCCGCCCACCACGGAATATCATCATTATCCGTAAACGGCAGGTTCACGTCCGCATACTCATCGACATTGATTCCGAGATAGTTTGTCATCATTATTGCAAATTCAACCCTTTTCATACTTCTGTCGGGGTTAAAAAGAATTATATTGTCATCTTCAAGACTGCCTTTGACAACTCCGCACTTTGTCAGATAAGATATATAATCACGTGCCCAATGTGTAATTGTGTCCTCAAACGTGTTTCTGACAGACGAAAGCCTTCCGCTGTCGAATATCCTAAACGCGCTGCGCCCGTCCTTTTCAACAGCAACGCATACCCGATGATAGCTTTCATCGGCAAGATTATATGTTACCGTTCCGTCTTTGAATTCAAAATCAACCGCTTTTGCGTCAACGCTGACCTTTACATCATCCTTTTGAACGCCTTCAAACTCAATCCTTGCATTGAGGCTGTTTGAATTTATACCGCCGCTGATTTTGGGATATGTATCGTGTGAACCCGAGTTGCTGCCGCTGAGGACAACAGGTATTTCAACCGAACATATACCGGCATTAACCGCAAGAGTACCCTTTGCGCCTTCATTGTCCGCCGCAACAAATGTTCCGTTTTGGTCAAGTGTGCCGATTGATGCGCCGTCACTTACCAACGTCCACTTATAACACGAGTTATCCGAAATCAATTCGTGTCCGTCCCACGAACTTTTCGCTGTAAGATTCACTTTTGTTCCCGGCTCAATCGCCAGCTCTTTTATCTCATAGCCATAGTCCGCATCATAAAGCTTTATATAATCGGGTGTGGTAACGGATGTCACCGCCGCTTCGCCGACTGCTTCACCGCTCTTTGCCGACACATACACATCGCCGTTGCCGTGAACGGTCAAATATCCGTTTTCGTCAACATAGGACGATTTTCCGCTGCCGTCCGGGGTTTGAGCGTCATATTCTATGCTGTATTCAATGTCGCTCGGCACTGCCGTTTGTGCATATGAGCTGTCACGTGCGCCGCTGACCGCAACCGTCACCGAACCTCCCGACAGCATATAACTTCCGCCGTTTAACATTGTCAGCTCAAACGGTATTCCGTTCGGATACGGCTTGGTTAAAAACAAAAAGTTTGCACAGGCACGCAAAGCGCCGTCAGACGGTGAGTTTACCGTCTTAAAACCGTCACTGTCGGGTTCGGATATTGCGAAAGACGTTGAACCGCCGCCATCAAGGCTTATCGCCTCGACACAGCCGAGTTCCAAAAGCCGCCGAGCAACCGTTGACTTTCTTGCGCCATAGCTATACCCTCTTTGACGGCCGTCAAGAGTATAATATATTATACTTCCGTCAGCCTTGATTCCCACCGCCGAACGCGGCGCGGCGCTCTCGTCCTCATAGTCGAGCTGTCCGTTTGTAATCAGCTTGCCGCCGAGCGCGCCTATTGCATTTGCCGCGCTCTCCCACAGTTCTTCATTTTCTGATGCCACTGTTGATATGGTGATTGTCTGACCTGTTTCAAGCCCCGAAAGCCTGCTTTTGAGTTCATCGGACGCATCCGCCGATACGCTCAATATCATCTTGCCCTCGGGGATTCCGTATGAGCCGTCTGTAGCGTCTATACTCTCAACGGTTGCGGTAATTTCGCCGCCAATCTTTAAATCACCCGAAACATTCGCCAAGACAACGTCCGTTCCCTTGCCGGGTGAATGTGTTTCCGAACCGAAATCACGGTTAAAGAGATAGAGCGCATACGGCTGGCGATATTTGTTTATACACTCAACGTCAAAACCGCTGCCGTTCGGCAGTGTAATTGTCGTGTGTATGGGAAAGGTTGCACAAAACGCCGTTCCGTCCGAACGAAATCCTATTCCCGGCATCCATGATGAATCCGCGGTGAAAATCCTGCCGTTTATCACGGTGTTGCTCATCGGGACACCCGTTTGAAACGAAAAGAAATCCGCATTCATACCGACCGCAGGGTTATAGCCCATATTGCGCAGAACGTCCGCCGCCTGCAAAACGGTGCGCTTTCCGTAAGCGCTCCAACCGTTCGCAACAATCGGGCGCACCACGCCGTTTGGCTTATACTCTACATAATGCTCGGTCTGATGCCCGACGTCCGAATCGTTAAAAACATTCTTATGATAATCGGTATAAGGTGCAATCCTCTCTTGCTCGGCGGATATATGCGTTCCCAAGACATCGGCGTATGCCGCCGATGTCAACACGCCGACAGCGGCGAATACCGCCGCTGTACGTTTTAATGCAATTTTAAATTCTGTCATAATATACAAATCGTTCCTTTCATTGCGTTTGCAAAATACATAAATGCCGTCTTATTCAAGTTCAAACGCACCTGTGTAAAGGCGATAATATGTGCCTTTTTTTGCTATAAGCTCATCGTGGCTGCCCTTTTCGATAATCCGTCCGTGGTCTAAGACCATAATAACGTCCGAGTTCATAACGGTCGAAAGCCTGTGCGCTATTACAAATACCGTTCTGCCCTCCATAAGCTTATCCATACCGCGCTGTACAATTGCCTCGGTTCTGGTATCGATAGACGATGTCGCCTCATCGAGAATCATAACCGGCGGGTCGGCAACGGCGGCTCTTGCTATTGCAATAAGCTGTCTTTGACCCTGTGAAAGGTTAGAACCGTTATTGTTAAGCTCGGTGTCATATCCTTTGGGAAGTCTTGTTATAAAATCATCCGCTCCGGCAAGGATTGCCGCTTGTTTACATTCCTCATCCGTTGCGTCAAGACGCCCATATCTGATATTGTCCATAACCGTTCCCGTGAACAGGTTTGTTTCCTGAAGGACGATTCCGAGAGATTGTCTCAAATCCGATTTCTTTATTTTGTTTATGTTAATATTATCATAACGAATCTTTCCGTCCGCAATATCATAAAATCTGTTGATAAGATTGGTTATTGTCGTCTTGCCTGCGCCCGTTGCGCCGACAAATGCAACCTTTTGACCCGGCTTTGCATAAACGCTTACGTTATGCAAAACTTCTTTTCCTTCTTCATATCCGAACGTTACATCTGACATCATAACATCGCCATTGAGCTCGGTATAAGTCAGAGTTCCGTCGCCGTGGGGGTGCTTCCACGCCCATTTACCCGTATGCTTTGACGATTCGGTGATGTTTCCGTTCTTATCCGTTTCAACATTAACAAGGGTAACATATCCGTTATCCGCCTCGGGTTCTTCGTCCACAAGCTCAAATATTCTCTCCGCTCCGGCAAGACCCATAACTATCGCGTTAATCTGCTGTGAAAGCTGGTTCACGTTACCCGTGAACTGTTTTGTCATATTGAGAAACGGTACAACGATACTTATATCAAGCGCGGCACGCGAGATGCTTACGTTTGGAATCTTTGTCAAAAGGAATATTCCGCCGGCAACCGCAACGACGACATACAAAACATTTCCTATGTTTCCGATAATCGGGCCGAGAATGTTTGCGTATGCGTTCGCGCGACAACTGTCATCACAAAGCGCATTGTTTATCTCATCAAATTCAGCCTCGCACTCACTCTCGTGAGAGAACACCTTTATAACTTTTTGTCCGTTCATCATCTCTTGCGCAAAGCCCTCAGCACGCCCGAGCGACTGTTGCTGGCGCAAAAAGTATTTCGCCGAACCGCCGCCGACCTTTTTGGTCACGAACATCATCGCCGCAACGCCCAAAAGCAAAACCAATGTCATCCAAAGGCTATAATATATCATTACAAAAAATACGCATATTACCACCGACCCTGCACGCAGCAGTGACGGCAAAGCCTGTGAAATGAGCTGGCGCAAGGTATCAATATCGTTTGTATAATGGCTCATTATATCGCCGTGCTTATTCGTATCAAAATATTTAATCGGAAGGTTTTGCATTCCGTTAAACATAGATTTGCGCATTTTATTGAGCGACCCCTGTGTTATAAACGCCATAAACTGAGTATAAATCGTTGTTGCCGCAAGCGACAATATATATAACACTATCAGAATAATCATTTTCGGCATAAGCTCTGCGCCTGCCGCCGACCAGTCGCCCGTTGGGCTGTACTTATCGATAACGGCTATTACGTTTTGAATAAACACATCCGGCACCGCCGCCGCAGCAGCCGAAAACAGTATACAAAAAATAGTTACCGGCACAAGCACGGGATAGAATTTGAACAAAAGTTTTAAGACGCGGCCGAATACACCCTTTGACGCTTTCGGTCTGCCGCCCTTTTTCATCTCTGCGGCGGGTTTTGCCGCTGTTGCTGTTTTACCGCTCATCCGATTCGCCCCCTCTCGTCTGCTGTTCATATACTTCTCTGTAAATCTCGCTGCGCTGCATAAGCTCATCGTTTGTTCCGACATCGGCTATCATACCGTTGTTCATAACGATAATCATATCTGCGTTTTCCACCGAGGCTATTCTCTGCGCAATAATAATCTTTGTCGTTTCGGGTATATACTGTTTGAACGCCGCTCTGATTTTTGCATCGGTTTTTGTATCAACCGCACTCGTCGAATCGTCCAAAATCAATATCTTAGGCTTTTTAAGCAATGCACGTGCAATACAAAGCCTTTGTTTCTGACCGCCCGAAACATTTGTTCCGCCCTGTTCTATCTTTGTCCGATAGCCGTCGGGGAAGGTGTCTATAAACTCATCGGCGCACGCAAGGCGGCACGCCTCTTTGAGTTCATCATCGGTTGCATTCTCATTGCCCCAGCGAAGGTTTTCGGCAATCGTACCCGAGAACAAAAGGTTCTTTTGAAGAACCATCGCAACCTCATGTCTGAGCGAATCCATATGATAGCCCCGCACGTCAACGCCGCCGACTTTTATACAGCCGTCCGTTACGTCATACAATCTCGGAATGAGCTGAACCAGCGATGACTTGCCCGAACCCGTTCCGCCGATGATTCCGACCGTCATTCCCGATTTTATATGCAGGTTAATATCCGACAGAGCATACCGTTTTGCATTGACGTTGTATTTAAAACTAACGTTTTCAAAATCAATCGAGCCGTCCGCAACCGTTGTTATCGGGTCTTTGGGGTCGTCGAGCGCCGGGGTTTCGTCAAGAACCTCGACTATACGCTTTGCCGACTCTGCCGACATGGTAATCATAACATATATCATCGACAACATCATAAGCGACATAAGAATCTGAACGCCATAGGTGAGCATTGCCGAAATCTGACCTACATCTATGCTTGAACCGCCGCTTTTTATCGCAAGCCACGAACCGAACCAAAGGATAACGACCGTATTAAAATACATACAAAGGTTCATAAGCGGCATATTAAACGCCACTATGCGCTCGGCGCGCGTGAAATCATTACAGACATCATCCGCCGCAGCCGCAAACTTTTGTTTTTCATAATCCTCGCGCGAAAAGCCTTTTACAACGCGCATACCGCGAACGTTTTCCTCGACCGATTCGTTAAGGCGGTCATATTTTTTAAACACGCTGCGGAACGCCGGCATGGCTTTTTTGCCGATTTGCCAAAGACCTATTCCGAGGACGGGTACAACCACAACGAATGCCGACGCGAGCCAACCACCCATTATGTACGCCATAACAACCGAGAATATGAGCATAAGCGGACTTCTGACCGCAGTTCTTATAACCATCATAAATGCCATCTGCACATTGCTGACATCCGTTGTCAGACGTGTTACAAGAGATGCCGATGAAAATTTATCTATATTCTCAAAGCTATAGCTTTGAATTCGCCGAAACATATCCGATCTCAGGTTTTTGGCAAAACCCGTTGATGCCTTTGCACAGGTAAACCCGGCAAGACCTCCGCACGCAAGCGATAGACACGCCATAATAACCAAGACCAATCCCGTTTTGAGTATAACCGACATATCCGTACCCATTCTGATTTTATTTACCAAATCGGCGGTAATAAACGGAATTATTGTTTCCATTATTGCTTCGCCCACGATAAGCACAAGCGTATATATAGTCGGTTTTTTATATTCCCTTATACAATTCATCAAATGCTTTATCATATATCATCTTCCTTTCTCGGTTCCCCTTCGCCTTTTCTCAGGTGTCCGTGATGACACTTGCCGCATTTTGCTTCGGTAATGCGCCCTGCGATGTCATTGTGCGGAAGACTTTTAAATATCCTCAGCAATGTCGCAAGAGCCTGTGCAAGCTCGTCCCTGTCACTCGGCGCAAGCTCATCAAAAAATTCTTTGAAATACGCCGCATCTCTGTCGAGAAAACGGTTGATATAACTCTCCGCTTTATCCTTAATTTTAAGGCGTATTATACGCCTGTCATCAGGGTCCGAGACCCTCTCGACAAAGTTATGTTCTATGAGCCTGTTGACGATTTTGGTCATCTGTTGTTTCGTCATACCCGTTGTCGCCGCAAGCTCAGACATCGTCATTGTTTCGCCATTCAACCTCAAAAACTGTATGCAATAATACATTTCAAGGCTTACGCCGTCATCCAAAAGCCGCTTAAACGGCTTTGCGAACCAATAGTGCCACTGTGGCATAATCGCAAGCAGCATCTCTTGTATCTGTTCGGTTTTCGTTTAAACCACCCCCAAAAACATATGTATTCGTATTTGTGTTAAATTGTAGCATTTTGTTTACTGTACTCAAAATGCAACTAATATTATACACCGCATATTTTTAATTGTCAATGTTTATTTTATTGATAATTTGTGAACTTTTTGTGATTTTTTTACCGGAAATTGTTCTCCCGGGAATTGTTCAAACATCCAAAAACCGTGCCGATTTATAACCGACACGGTTTTCTGTTTGCGGATACAACACTTTTATCCGCAAATTACAAAAAAGTCAATTTAAGTTATCTGTTAAAGCTCAGACACGAGTAACATTCGTTGCCTGAGGTCCTTTTGCTCCGTCAACAACGTCAAATTCAACCTCTGCGCCCTCTTCGAGGGTTTTGTAACCGTCCATGGCAATCGCAGAATAATGAACAAATACATCCGAACCTTCCTCTGTTTCGATAAAACCAAATCCTTTTTCTGCGTTAAACCATTTTACCTTTCCTTGCATACTGATACCTCCTAAGAATCTAAGGTTAATATTCTATGTTGGATAAATTTTTTTGCTTTTGAAATATTAACCATATGCCAATTATATCACATGAACAAGGGCTTGTCAATACTTTTTTGTACATTCTGCACAAATTAACAAAATAAAGTAAATTTCGAACGTTTTTTACAAAAGCCGACAGAGCCTAAACTCGCTTGTTCCGCATAATATTTTTGGGTTATTGTACGGTCATTTTTTTAATCTTTATTTCTTCAACGGGTGTACCGCCCTCAGGGCCGCGTCTTTCTGTTTTCAAGAAATTATCAACCGTTTCCATTCCGTCAATAACCTTTCCGAAAGCCGCATACTGACCATCAAGAAACGTACAATCGCCATAGCATATAAAGAACTGGCTGCTTGCCGAATTCGGGTCTGCCGAACGCGCCATTGATACAACCCCTCTTGTATGTGAAAGAGTGTTTTGAGGAAAGCCGTTTTGTAAAAACTCGCCTTTTATCTTCTTGCCGCTTCCGCCCATACCTGTTCCCGTCGGGTCGCCGCCCTGTGCCATAAAATCGTCTATTACGCGATGAAATACAACACCGTCATAAAATCCGTCCTCTGCCAAAGCTTTAAAATTCTCCGCCGTTTCGGGCGCATATTCGGGCATAAGCTCGATTATAAAGCTCTCGCCGTTTTCCATTTCTACATTTACCTTTGTGTTTTCAGCCATTTTAATAATCCTCCGTTTATTTATTTTCAGCCCGCCGCATTTGCGCCGTCCGAATTTTTCGTGTTGCTTGCCGCCGCTTTTGCCTTTGCCATTGCCGCGCTTATATCCGTCATAATATCTTTGACGGATACGTCTTTCATAACCTTTTCCTCTGCCTTGCTGTCAAGCTTTGACAACAAATATCCTTCAAGCTCCGCCATTCCGGCTATTCTTTTTATTATGTGATAACCGTACTGTGTCTCAACAATATCGCTGATTTCGTTGTATTTTAAGGCAAACGCCGCATTCTCGAATTCTTTCACCATTTCGCCCTTGCCGAAAGTATATCCGCTTTCCGTTTCGCCCGGATCCTCGTTATATTCTTTCATAAGCGCGTCAAAATCTTCGCCCGCTTTTGCCTTTTTTAAGACTTCCTCAGCGGTTGCTTTCGGGTCGCTGAATTTTGAATCCTTATTCTTTATCAAAACGTGCTTTACACTGGCACGGCTATCGCTTGAATAATCTTCGAGGTTTACCCCATCCTCGATATATTTATCGGGATTCGCCGCATAATCCGTCTTTATCTTTTGGTCCAGCATCATTATTTTATACAGCTCGAGATAATCTTCTTCGGACGACAAACCCATCGCCGCAATATTTGAAAGCAATGCGTCTTTGCCGTTTGACTTTTCAAACTCATCAATGCCGTCTTGACCCTGTTTTATTTCTTCGTCCGTCAAAGTCACACCGTTCTTTTCCGCCAATTCGGTCAACAGCTGTTTTGTTGCCATTTCTTCGAATGCCGCTTTTTTGATTTTGTCGTCAAGTCTTACCCCGTCTGCGTCCTTTTGCTCCCAGTCAAAGCTTGCATAGTCACCCGAAAAGCCACTGCTGTACGCCTCTTTTACGGCGGTCGTATATATATAATAATTTATAAGTCCCGTCTTAATCGATACGCCGCCCAAATCGGTCTCGCCGTTATCGGATTGAACCGTCTTTGAAGTCTCGGTCGTTGCCGTCTTGCCGCAGCCGGTCGGCAAAGCCACCAGCATTGCAGCCGCCGCGGCGATACTTGCCGCTTTAATTAACTTTGTTTTGTTCATTGGATAAATCCTCCCTTATGACTTAATTCTTTATAGTATTCTCTTGATTTTTCTCTGTCTGTTGTCAGCTGTGCCGCAAGCTCGCTGACGTTGTTAAAATTTTTTATTTCTCGTATAAACCGACAAAATTCAACCTCTATTCTCTCGCCGTACAAGTCACCAAACTCACCGTCAATATGCGTTTCTATGCATTTCCTCGGCTCGCCGACCGTGGGTCTTGAACCGACATTCGTTATTGCCGAATACTCTTTGCCGCCGAGTTTTGCAACACTTATATATACGCCCGTTTTCGGCACAATGCCGTTATCGGGAACGGGAATATTCGCCGTTGCAAAGCCAAAACTTTTGCCGATGTGATTGCCTTTGACAATCGTTCCGCTTATCGAAAAAAACCTGCCGAGCATTTGCGCCGCACTCTCGACATCACCGTCCGCAACGGCGGCTCTGATTCTCGAACTCGAAACGGTTTTTCCACCGAGTGTAACCTCGCCGACCGTTTCGGTTGTTATGCCGAATTCGCCGCAAAGCTTTGCAAGGGTTTCAACATCGCCCTCGCCGCCCTTTCCGAATCGATAATTAAACCCTGCCGCCGCATAACGCGCGACGAGCAAATCATTCAGATATTTTTGTACGAACTCTCTGCACGAAAGCCGCATAAACTCGCTGTCAAATTTCTTTTCTATAATAATATCCACGCCGAGGTCTTTTAAAATTTCCTCTCGCTTTTCACGGCTTGTCACATTCGGAACGCTGTTGCCGAGGATAACCTCTGTCGGGTCGTTGTCGAACATAAACACCGCCGCCGCAAGGGAGTGTTTCCTTGCATATTCAACCGTCTTTTTGATTATCCGCATATGTCCGATGTGGATTGCGTCAAACCTGCCCAATGCGACCGCCGTATTTTTGACCGCGCCGCAGCCGAGCGAATCATTTGCGCCGCCGTCAAGCCTGTAAATCATCATTTGTCCGCACCGCCGTTTTCTATACTTTGATAAAATGTTTTAAGTATAACGAGAACACCGCCCTCTGCGCGTGAAATCGTCAGGAAGTTTCCTGCCTCATCATACACGCGATATGTTATTCCCTCATCGGTACCCTGGGTTGAAATTCTCGTGCCGTTGCACATTATTTTCGCCTTTCGGTTGGATATGATAAGTTTTGGAAATTCCTCAAACACCTTATCTATCGGGGTCAAAAACGAAAAGTCTCCTTTTTCTGCCATTTCGCCTATTTCATCCAACGTATATGCATCCTCGATGCCGAACCTTCCCGAGCGGGTTCTCTCAAGCGCCGACATATGCGCAAAGCACCCGAGCTTTCTTCCCACATCATCACACAGGGTTCTTATATACGTTCCTTTTGAACAATCGACTTTAATCACAAACTTATTATCGCTTGACATATATTTGATTAATTCAATTTTTTCGATATGCACATCTCTCGGCTCACGTTCGACCTCAACCCCGTCACGGGCAAGGGTATAGAGCCGCTTTCCGTCAATTTTTATTGCCGAATACATCGGCGGTATCTGTTTTATATCCCCGATAAATTCGCTGAGAACTTTTTTTATGTCGGCTTCGGTTACATTTACGTCCGCCGTATCGGTAACCGTTCCCGATGCGTCAAGGGTATCTGTTGCCGTTCCCATCGTCACCTCGGCTATGTATTGTTTGTCGGATGCCGTCAGCATATCCGCCGTCTTGGTTGCCCTGCCGACACACATCGGCAAAACTCCGCTTGCATCGGGGTCGAGTGTACCCGTATGTCCGATTTTTTTAATGTTTAAAATCTTTCTCAACCTATAAACCACATCGTGCGAAGTGATTCCGAGAGGTTTATTCACATTAACTATTCCGTTCAGGTTTGTTTTTATTGCCGTTTTTTCGTTCATAGTCAATCAAAATTCCCCTCTCAAAGCTGTTCGTTAATTCGTTTTATAAGCGATTTTGTATTCTCGTCAATCTCTGCCGGTGAAACCGAATATCCTGCCGCACAGACGTGTCCGCCGCCGCCGAATTCCGACGCAATCCGAGCAACATCAACATCGCCCGATGAGCGCAGACTCACCTTGCATTCCGAGCCGCGGTCACGAATATAAACACCTGCTTTTACACCCTCTGTCTTACTCGGCAAAGCCACGATTGCCGATGCCTCGGATTCGCTTGTGCCGAATCTCTCAAAGTCGTTTTCCGACAGCCGCAGAATTGCTATTTTTCCGTCTTTGCTGAATTTAAGTGAGTTTATCGCATATGCATAAAGTGAAAAATATCCCTTTGATTTTGTATCAAAGATGCGCTTTGACAGCCCTGCGAAATCAACACCCATATCTATAAGCTCTGCCGCGGCACGGTGAGTGTTTCCGTCAGCAGACGAATATTTAAAGCTGCCCGTATCGGTCATAATGCCGATATAGAGATACTCTGCCGCTTTAAGCGAAAGCTTTATACCCATTTCTTTATACATCCCGTATATAAGCTCACAGGTCGATGAAATCTCTTGAACAACCGTGTCATCCGCATATTCGATATGGGTTATATGGTGGTCAACCGCCGCCGTATTTGAATGCATATCAAAAATTTCGCTCCACTTGCCCAATCTTTTTAAATCGGCACAGTCAAGCGCAATCAGCATATCGCTTTCTTTAAAAATCTTTGGGTCTTGAAAATAGTCCTCATCTATTCCGAAAATTTCTTTAAGACAGGATTCCACCCCGCCGCAAAAATATACATTCGCCGTTTTATTCATTGATTCAAGAACGTTTTTTAAAGAAAACGCGCTGCCGAGCGCGTCGCCGTCGGGGTTAATGTGAACCGCTATTCCGACGCTCTCGGCTTTATTTAACTTTTCAATTATTTTTTCAAACATAAAATCACCCGATTTATCTCAGCTGTACAATACCGTCATTAAAGCTTTTTTAGTATTTCGTTTATATGCGCACCGTATTCAATCGAATCATCCTCAACAAACGTAAATTCGGGCGTGTTTCTCAAATTGAGCCTGCTTCCTATTTCACGTCTGATGAATCCGCTTGCGCTGTGCAGCGCCGCCATCGCGTCCTTATGCGCTTTTTCATCGCCGAAAACGCTTATATACGCTTTTGCAAACTTTAAATCTTTTGTTACTCTGACTTGTACAACCGTTGTCATCATAGGAATTCTCGGGTCTTTAAGCTCGCGGATAACCGCACTCAATTCACGCCGTACTTCCTCTGAAATCCTGTCGGTTCTGTTGCCACCTGCCATAATGCGCTTCCTCCTGTAATATACGTCTTAATAACTAAATTAAGATGCCCCCCCGCCTCTGTAGGCGACGGGTTCCTCTTAATTTTTTCAGTGACGGGACTTTTAGTCCCTTATTGAATATATTTTAGTCAACCTCTACCTGTTCCATAACATATGCCTCAACCACATCGCCGTCTTTAATATCGTTAAACTTATCGATGCTGAGACCGCACTCGTATCCCGAATTTACTTCCTTTGCGTCATCCTTGAAACGTTTGAGCGAGCCTAACTCACCCTCATGAATAACGATTCCGTCACGAACAACACGAACCTTGCTGTTACGCTGAATCTTTCCGTCCGTGACATACGCACCGCCGATTGTGCCGACACCCGAAACACGGAATGTCGTTCTGATTTCGGCGTGACCGATAATTGCCTCTCTGAAAGTGGGTTCGAGCATACCTTTGAGGGCTTTTTCTATATCCTCAATCGCGTCATAAATTACGCGATACAGACGAATGTCAACCTCTGCGTTCTCTGCCGAAGTAACCGCGCCCGGGGTCGGGCGAACGTTAAATCCGACAATAATCGCCCCCGATGCCGATGCAAGCATTACATCGGATTCGGTAACCGCACCGACCGCACCGTGAATTACGTTTACGCGAACCTCATCATTCGAAATTCTCGTCAATGACTGTGTAACAGCCTCTACGCTTCCCTGTACGTCGGCTTTTACGATTATGTTAAGGTCTTTAATCTTGCCTTCTTCTATATGTTCAAAAAGGTTGTCGAGCGAAATTGCCGCCGCTTTTTGCTGTCTGCTTTGTTTCTCTTTAAACTTTCTGTTTTCAACAACTTCACGCGCCTTGCGCTCATCGTCAACCGCATAGAACAAATCGCCGCCTTCGGGGACTTCGGAAAGACCGAGTATTTCGACCGGAATGGACGGCCCGGCTTTTTTGACCGAACGACCCTTATCGTCATTCATCGCACGAACGTGACCTACCGCCGTACCGGCAACAACTATATCGCCGACCCTGAGCGTTCCGTTCTGAACCAATACGGTTGCAACCGGACCTCTGCCCTTATCAAGCTTTGATTCTATAACCGTACCTCTTGCCGCACGGTCGGGGTTAGCTTTAAGCTCACGCATATCGGCAACCAAAAGCACCATTTCGAGCAACTCGTCAATGTTTGTGCCTTTCTTTGCGGAAACCTCAACACAGATTGTGTCGCCGCCCCATTCCTCGGGAACAAGCCCGTGTTCGGTAAGCTCTTGCTTAACCTTATCGGGGTTTGCACCCTCTTTATCTATCTTGTTTATCGCAACGATAATCGAAACCTCAGCAGCCTTTGCGTGGTTTATTGCCTCTATCGTCTGGGGCATAATACCATCATCCGCCGCAACGACCAGAATCGCTATATCCGTAACCATCGCACCCCTTGCACGCATTGCGGTGAACGCCTCGTGACCCGGTGTATCAAGGAAGGTTATCTTTCTGTCGCCGACTCTGACACGGTGCGCACCTATGTGCTGAGTAATACCGCCGAACTCGCCGTCGGTTACATTGGTATTTCTTATTGTGTCCAAAAGCGAAGTCTTACCGTGGTCAACATGACCCATAACAACAACAACCGGCGAACGCGGTTTGAGCTGTTCCTCTGTATCGGGTTCGTCATTAAACAGCACATCTTCGGCGGTGAGAATAACCTCTTTTTCGAATGTTCCGCCCATTTCTTCGACTATCAGCGATGCGGTATCAAAGTCAATTGTTTCATTCACGGATGCCATAATACCGAGAAGCATAAGCTTTTTTATTACCTCGGTTGCAGGGCGTCTCATTCTCTCAGCAAGCTGTCCCACCGTTATCTCATCGGGGATAAGAACGTGTATTTTCTGTTCTTTCTTTTCTTTTTTCTCTTTGCGTTTGAGCATATCCTCTGCAGTCGGTTTTTGCTTTGCTCCGCCCGTTTTTACACCCTGCTGCTTTTGTTTTTTCTTTTGGTTTATCTTTTGTTTCTTTGTTCCCTGTTTAACATTATCGGGGATAAGCTCTTCTATCTTTTCATCGTCTATACGGTCAAGATCAACCGTGTTCACACGGGTATCAACGGTTCTTACCTTTCTCGTTACCTCAACAACCGTATTTTCAACCTCTTCATTTTCGTTCTCGGTTGTTTCGGTTTCTTGTTTCTGCGGATTATTCGCATTATCGTACATAGAAAAATCCGCAACCTGATTCTTTTGTGTATAGTATTCAAAGATTACGTCCAACTCATACTCGCTGAGCGCACTCATATGATTTTTGTCCGACACGTTATAGTCATGAAGAACCTTTACTATTTCCTTACTCGGAATCCCAAAGGCCTTTGACAATTCATATCCTCTGATTTTTTCCATCTGTTATCATCCTTTCCATCAAAACCGTCCGTTTGAAATTTCTCACATATCCTCCGCAAGGCTTTTAAGCCTTTTTGCAAATCCGTCATCGGTCACACAGCACGAAACCGCAAACCGCCGCCCTATACTGTGACCGATTTCATCACGGTCGCCGACAAAGATTATCGGAACAGAGCGGAATTCCGCCATATTTGAAAACTTCTTTTTTGTGTTGTCGGACGCGTCCGCCGATAATATTATCAGCTCTGCGCCGCCCGACCGCACCGTATCCTCGGACTTTGCCTCTCCGACCGCCAAACGGCCGGCTTTCATACAAAGCGAAAGCATTCCGAAAAAAGCTTTGCTTGCGTTATTGTTTTTCAACATTCATCACCGTTCTTAATTTTAAACTAAGCGTTCGGGTCAAATTCCACCAACTCGGCGTATATCTTTTTTACCTCGTCGCCCGAGGTTTTGAACGACCTCTCGACCGCACGCCGCTTTTCGGCATTTTTGATGCAATCGCCGTCGCGGCAAATATACATTCCCCTGCCCGAACGCCCGACGCCGTTATCCAATTCTATCCTGCCGTCCGCATTTTTGGCGATACGCAAAAGTTCGCTCTTTTCGCGTTTTTGCCTGCACACCGCGCACATTCTCTCAACAGCCATTATTCAACGATTTCCTCCGCGGATTCATCCTGAACATCGTTATACTTTTCCAAATCCTCCGGAACGGGCAGGGCCTGCTGTTCCGCTTTAACGCCTGTGGAAATATCAATCTTCCACCCGGTGAGTCTTGCGGCAAGACGAACGTTCTGTCCCTCTTTGCCTATTGCCAATGACAGTTGGTCTTCGGGAACGGTAACGCTGCAAATCTTTTTATCGCTGTCAACATCTATCGTGATAACCTCTGCCGGGCTGAGTGCATTCGAAACGTATTCTGCCGGGTTTTCGCTGTACTTTATAATGTCAATCTTTTCGCCTCTGAGCTCATCTATAACCGCCTGAACACGCATTCCTTTCGGTCCGATACAGGTTCCTACCGGGTCAACGTTTTCAAGGGTTGAGTGTACCGCGATTTTACTGCGCGAGCCTGCCTCACGCGAGAGGGCTTTTACCTCTATGATTCCCTGAGCAATCTCAGGAACTTCAAGTTCAAACAGCCTGCGCACCAATCCGGGATGCGAACGCGACACAACGAGATGTACGCCGCGCACAGAGTTTGCAACCTCTATTACAAAAACCTTATAGCGTTCACCGACCTTATATCTGTCGGCGCGAACCTGTTCGTTCGGCATAAGAACCGACTCTGTACCGTCGATTTCAAGCATTACGTTGCGGCGTTCGATTCTTCTTACAACCGCTGTTGCTATATCGTTTTCGCGATCCGAATATTCGCTTACCATCTTTTCACGTTCAGCCTCATGAATACGCTGAAGGACAACCTGGCGCGCAGTCTGTGCCGCGATTCTTCCGAACGAAGCCGGGGTTACCTCAATTTCGACCGTATCGCCAATGTCATACTTACCCGATACCTTTCTCGCATCCTCCAAAGAAATCTCGGTTTCTCTGTCGAACACTTCTTCCACTACCTTTTTGTGTGCGATAATTCTGATTGCGCCCGACTCTTCATCAAACACAACGCTTATGTCATGCACCGCACCAAAGTGCTTTTTGTACGCCGATATTAACGCACTCTCCAGCGCGTCGAGTACAACGTCGCGGCTTATGCCTTTTTCCGCCTCTATCATTTCAAGTGAATCAAAAAATTCCGAACTCATTTTTTCTATCTGTCCTTTCATTAATATATGCATTGCGCGTCTTAATTACTTAAATTCATTAAAACTTTTGCGCAAAACAATGTATTTATATATGAATTATTGTTTTTAAATATTTTTCTCGGTTAAAAGTCAAAGTGCAGTCTAACCTGTGTTGTCTGTTTTTGAGGAATCACAAACTCCTCTCCGTTTGCCGAAACAATTATATTTTCGCCGTCATATCCGTTCAGTACCGCACATAGAGATTTGCTGCCGTTTATTGCCTTATACAGACCTATATCGATTTTTTCACCGATATAACGGTTAAAATGCTCCGCCGTTTTGAGCTTGCGCTCAACCCCGGGCGATGATACCTCAAGATAATAATTTTGCGAAATAGGATTTTCCTCATCCAGTTTTTCACTTACGGCTCGGCTTATAACCTCGCAAGCATCAAGATCAATGCCGCCGTCTCGGTCGGCATATATCCTGAGAAAGTAAAGACCTCCTTCTTTGACAAACTCAACATCATAGATAAAGCATCCGTTTTCTTTCGCAATCGGTTCAGCAATATCATATGCAATTTTTTCGGTTTTAGAAAAAGCCATATATTTTCCTCCGTTCCGATTTATGCGGAATCAAATATATTCGCATAAATCCCGTACACAAAATCAAAAGAGTGAGGTTTTCCTCACTCTCGGTCGATATTCTTTTATGTTACATACACATTATAACACTTAAACATTAATATGTCAAGGGTTTTTCCGCAATAGTTTCTTTTCTTCTTACCGTGAAAAGTTAAGAAAAAGGGTTAGGACACGACAAAT
>ERZ773192.91-NODE-91-length-102017-cov-6.838675_pt1 | contig 102017 bp, 112 predicted proteins | sample MGYA00581010_ERZ773192 | MGnify/ENA primary metagenome ERZ773192 (study PRJEB29015, sample SAMEA2737741) | human gut metagenome | biome: human gut; feature: human-associated habitat; material: faeces | place: China | collected 2012 ...
CTTGCATGTCTTAGGCATGCCGCCAGCGTTCATCCTGAGCCAGGATCAAACTCTCAAAAAAATATATTTTTAAGTTTGATTTTAAATTAATTTTCCTAGCTATCAAATAAATCAATAAATTGACGTTTTGCTCAGTTTTCAAAGATCATTTCTCTTCTTGTTTTTCTCAAGTTGCTTAATTAATATACCAAACTAAAATTGAAATGTCAACACTTTTTTTAATATTTTTTAAAAAGTTTTTTTTAAACAATTTCTTTTTTGTTCGACGCTATTTAATATACCACTTTGACATATACAATGTCAACACTTTTTTAACTTTTTTTCGACATATTTTTTAACGCTTTTTGTTTGGACGATTTATAATATAACACCTATAAAAATTAAAGTCAACATAAAAATTAACTTTTTTTAAAAAAAATTAATTTTTACTAAAAAAACAATAGCAAAAACTATTTGTTTCTATACTATTGTATTCCATCTTTTATTTAGTATTACTATTTATTTGAAACTTTTTGTAATTTTTTATATTCCAAATAATATTTTTTTATCATATCACTATTAAAAGGAAATTCCTTATTTCTAACTTTATTAATTAATATAGTTAGCTCATCTTTTAAAATAATATCAATATCTTTTGAATAATTCATAATTCGTTTATGATAACTGTATTCTCCTCTATCTAAAACTTTAAACGAACCATCAGGAAACACCCTTAAATCTAAATCATAATCAATATATTTAATTGTTCTATCTTCAATTACATAAGGTGATGCAATATTACAATAATAATAAATGCCATTATCTTTTAATTGACCTATTATATTAAACCAATTATCTTTTGAAAAATACATAATCGCCGGTTCTTTTGTTTTCCATACCCTACCATCTGCTTCTGTTACCAAAGTTTTATAGTTACCAAAAACAGCATATCCATTATTTTCTTCAATAAACAAAGCTTCATCCCAACTTCTGTGTATTTTTCCATTATGTTTATAACTATGAATATTAAGTATTTCCCCTTTCTTTAAATTTTCCATACTTTTCACTTCCTAACATTATTATAATATGAAAAAGAAAAAAAGACAAATATTAGTTATTTGCCTTAGTTAAAACTTCAATTGCTTTTTGTAATTGGTTATCTGTTTCTTTTGAAGGATTACTAGCATACTTTTCATCCAACTTAACTTCATAATCTACAGGAACACCTTCTTTATTTATTTTATTTCCTTTTGATGTTAACCATTCTTCAGTAGTTACTTTAATCATACCACCATTTTCTAGATCTAACATATTTTGCATTGTTCCTTTACCAAATGTCTTAATTCCAACTGTTTTAGCACCATATGCTTCCTTTAAAGCTGATGCTAATATTTCAGAAGCTGATGCTGATAATTCATTAGTTAGAACAACAATAGGATATTTTCTAGTTGAAGCATCTGTTCCATATACCTTTTTTATCTTATCTTTTGATTTTATTTGATACAATACATCTGTTTTATTTAAAAACAAATCAAGAATACTAGTAACAGAAGTTAAATGTCCTCCTGTATTACTTCTAACATCTATTATAAGAGAAGTTATTTTCATTTTCTCTAATTCTTCTAATTGTTCCTTAAATTGATCATATGTATTAAGAGCAAAGATAGAAATATAAATATATCCTATTTTCTCATTATCTTTTTCAATAACGGAAGAAGTAACACTTGATAATGTAATAGACTTAGTAACAACTTTAACATCAATTAAATTATTATCTCTTAAAACACTCATATTAAATGAATAATTACTTTTACCCTTTATTTTTTTAACCACTTCTTCTTTGCCTAGCCCTAAAACATCTTCCCCATTTATCTTGGCAATAATATCACCTGGTTTTAAATTAGCATCTTTAGCACTTGAATTATCAAACACAGTTACTATCATTGCGTTATTAGAAGCATCATTTGTTATTTCAACCCCAAGACCTGTATACACACCATTTAATCTTTCATTAAAATCATTTTTCTCATCCTCTGTAAAATACATTGAATAATCATCAGATAAATAATTCATCATTCCTTTAATCGCCGCTGATGTAAGTTCTTTTTTATCAACTTCTCCATAATATTTATTAATAATTAAATTATATACTCTTGTAAGTTCACTTGTATCTTCAATAACAGTAGTATTATTTAAAATAGGAATTTTTAATGATATTGCCTGACTAGCAAATACACCCACAACAAAAGCCATAAACATTAATAAGATTATTTCAAGAAAATTAAACTTATTTTCTTCAGGATTTAATTTATTTAATAACCTTTTAAAAATATTTTTTGTTTTTACCACTTCATTTTTTTCTTCTAATTTTTTCTTATCTTCTTCCTTAACTAATATTTTTTTAACCTTTTGTTCTTCTACTAAAGAAACTTCCTTTTTTTTATTATTTTTTACTTGTTCTTTACTTTTTTCTTTATTTATCTTTTCATTATTTTTAGATTTATTAACACTTTTTTTTACTTGCTTTTCTTTATTAGTTTTAGAAGTTTTATTACTTTTCTTTTTTTCCTTTTCTTCCATATAAATTACCCTCCATATTTTTATTATACTTTATATTATATATTACCACATTTAATTAATTTATAAAACTAATTTTTCTAAAAAAATAAAAAACTTAATTTTGCACATAATTTGCGTAAAAAGTTAAACTAATTGATAATTTTTGTTCTTTGTTTTGCCTTTGTTTTATTTAATGGTTTTGTTAATTCATCAGTATAAACAATATCTAAATCATGCAATGCACGAGTAATTGCAACGTATAATAATTTCATATCTAAATCAGAATCGGATGAATAATTATACTCATCAACATTATTTATAATTACTGCATCAAACTCTAAACCTTTTGCTAGTTGATTTGATATAGTACATATATCAAATTCTTCAAAAGATAAATCGTCAGCAAGAGATATGTTAGGTATATTTAAATTTACACTCTTTAATTTATTATTCAACTCTTGTGATTGTTCTTCGGTTTTACTTATTATTGCTATTCTCTTATGTCCTTTAGATTTAAATTCTTCTATCTTATTTTTGATATAATTCAAATTATCTTGAGGGTCAACTTGATGAAACGAAACATTATTACCATGCCTTACAACTAAATCAGATCTATTTAGTCCTATACTTTCAGCAACATCATCAGCAACATTCATAATTTCAGCAGTAGTACGATAACTCTTATTAAAGTTAACTATTTCTGCATCATTATCAAATACTTCTGAATTTAATCTTTCCCAAGAATCAACACCTCTATAATCATATATTGATTGTGCCAAATCTCCAAATATACTAAAAGTTGCTGATGGTAACGATTTCTTTAACATCGAAATATTAAACTCTCCTAAATCTTGTGCTTCATCAACAATAACATGTCTTATATTTGAATATTGTTTGTTTGGTGCAATTATATTTTTAATATATAATAACGCCGATAAATCTTCAAAATCAAATGAATTTTCTTTAAAACTTTTATTAGTAGTTTTTTTCAATTCTTTTATATCTTTATAATTATAAATATTATAATCTTCAATCATGCTAATAAATAATTTATAAATTTTAATTGGAGAAAATGTTGCTTTATTAAAGTATTTTCTTAAAGTAGATTTGAAATTCTTGTTTAATTCTGAACGTATCTTTTCTGCTTCTTTTGTCAAATCTGTTTTTTCTTTATCCGTAGTAGCAGATTTAAATTTATTATATCTATAATCGAAAAAACTTGAACTTATACTATCATGATGCATCTCTATATAGTTACATATTCTATTAATTGTCAATTCTACCATGTTTTTCAAGCTAGAAAATTGTTTATTTTTTAATACACCATTGAAAAAATATTGCATTTTTTCTTTTGGTAAAATTACAAAATCACCTATTGATAAATCATTAGACGTTAACAACTCAATATATGTATTCATAAATAGGTTTAACATTTTTTCATATTTTTCTGAACATTTAAACTTATCAATATCATTAGTCTTTTTACCTAAAATACTATCATTAACTTTATTTTCTGATGGTTTTATTATAAAGTCCTCATCTAAATACTCCTGAACAAAGTCTTCAAAAGTATATTGAATAACACCTGATACATCTAAATCTGGCAAAACATTTTTTATGTATTTCAAGAAAACAGGGTTCGGTCCTATAACCATATATTGATTTTGTCTAATATTCTTTACATAATTATAAACTAAGTATGCTATTCTATGAAGTGCTACAGTTGTTTTGCCTGATCCTGCTACTCCTTGAATAATTAAGTTTTTCCTCAATGGTTTTCTTATAACATCATTTTGTTCCTGTTGAATAGTTGCAACAATAGTTTTTAATCTAGCATCATTATTAGTATTTAAATACTTTTGTAATAACTGATCATTGGAAACTAAATCAACATCATAATAATCTAGTAATTGCCCTTTTTCTATCTCAAATTGTCTCTTTAAACTTAAGTCTCCATTGATAGTTCCGTCTGGTGCTTCATAAGATGCTCTACCAAGATCACCATTATAATACAATGAACTTATTGGGGCTCTCCAATCAGTGACAACAATATTACTATCCATCATAACACCATGTTTTCCAATATAAATTACATGCTTACCATCTTCGCCATCTATAGTAAAATCGATTCTAGCAAAATATGGATTATCTTTTGAAGTTTCAAGATTTGAAATGTGTAATTTTTTGAAATCGGCTTGTCTCCATAATTCATCTCTTGAGCCAATCCAATCGTTGAATAATTTTTTTAAATCTGCACGTTCTGTTATCAATTGACTTTTTATTATCTCTACTACACTTGTTAGTTTTTCTTCTTCCTTTTCTTTTTCATTCATAACCAATACCTCCTTCTATTAATTATTATAAACTATCAGTTCATGCTGTGCCCTAGTGCAAGCAACATAATATAAATTTTTTTCATTGTCTTTAAATTTATTATTTTCATCAGTGTAAACTATTACTGCATCAAATTCTAAACCTTTTGCCAAATAAACTGGCAAAATAGTAAGACCATTTTTAAAACTTTCTTTTCCATCAATTATAAGTTTCGCTGTTATTTTATCATTTATCTTTTCATATATGACTTTGCACTCATCAGATGTTTTACAAATAATCGCATATTTTGTATACTTTTTCTTGTATTCTAAAATATCATTATACAAATCTTCAAAATCATTATCACTTATAGTTTTATTAGCAACATTAATATTACCAGACTCCCTAACAGAATGAATATTATTAATTTTTAATATTTTACTACTATAATCAATAATTTCAGGACTAGAACGATATGTTTTCAATAGTTCAAGATAATTGACATCATCAAAAATATTTTTTAACTCATTTAAAGAATGATAAGTATAAAAAGGATTAATGTTTTGATTTACATCACCTAAAATTGTAAATGAACTACGACTAAAAACTTTCTTAATAAGTAAAAATTGTAACTTTGTATAATCTTGAGCCTCATCTATTACAATTTGCTTAATTTTTTTTGTTTCAAATCCATTTAATAGACCATTAAGATATGCATATACAATAGCATCAGAGTAACCTAGTTTTTTCTTTTTTAAATATTGCATTTCCTTTAATGTTGGTTGATATTTACTAAAATCAGAAAGATAAAAATCAATATATATTTTTTTGAGATTACTTCCTATATTCAAAAGTTTAACCAGCTTGTTCTCAATTGCTTTATAGCCTTTTTCTGTTCCATTATATTTTTGACTTAATCTTGTTGCAATTGCAGAAATACGTTTAAAAATTGGCATAAAGTCATATCTGTTATGTAACAAATCATTTAGCGTTTCTTTTGAAACATTAAAATGTGCATTAAGAGATAAATTATTTGTAAAACAAACTTGATTTTCTAAATATTTAACGTAATTATTAATATCTGTAATAATTTGATCTGATTGTTTATAATTCGAAAACTCTATAGAATCAACCATTGTTTTATTATAATATGAATTAATAAATGAATCATAAGTTTCTATTTCTGTATTTTTTCCTAACAAAGTTTTAAGAAAGTTATAATATGTAGTTTGATAAGTGTTATCTTCCCCTAACTCTGGTAAGACATCACCAATATATTCGGAAAAAACATCATTTGGAGAAAAGATTAATACATCAGTGTTATTTAAATTTGGTATTTTATATAGTAAAAATGCTATTCTATGAAGTGCAACACTTGTCTTACCTGATCCTGCTATTCCTTGAACTATTAACACATTATCATCAACATTTCTTATTACTTTGTTTTGTTCTTGTTGAATAGTATTTACTATATTTTTCATCTTGCTATCACTATTCTTAGATAGCACCTCTTGTAATATCTCATCATTGATATTCAAATTATTATCAAAAATATATAATATATGACCTTTTTTTATTTTGAATTGTCTCTTCTGAGTCATCTTTCCTTTTACTTCGCCTTCTGGCGAAATGTATGAAACATCTCCAATGCCATAATCATAAAACAAACTACAAATTGGTGCTCTCCAATCATAAATAAGATGGTTGTCGTTTTTATCAAGTAAAAATGTTATTCCTATATATATGTTAAAAATCTTGCCAAATTCATCAACAAATATTATTGATGCAAAATATGGACTATCCTTTATTTTTAGTAATTTTTTATAATATCTCTTTTTTTGATCTATTATAATTTCTGTTAATTCATTTTCAAATAGTAAGAAGTTTTTTTCACTACTATCAATTGCCTCATTAGTTTGAAGCATATATTTGTTGTGCCTATAAATTGCTTTTGCTTGTATTCCTAATTCTTCTTCAAGTTCAATGATATTTTCATTTACATGTTTATTTACATTTTTCAAATACTTTTGTTCTTTTATCTTGTCATTTTCACTTATAGGCATATATATCCCTCCTTACTTTTTTCTAGTTCTCATTAAACTTTTAATCGTTTTTTCTTCCTCTTCCAAATCACTATTACTCCATAATAGTTGCACATCACTTTCAGTAGGTTTATAATTCTCTGGGTTCTTTAAATACTTCAAAACTTCATCAGCACTATTAATCTTATAAATGCCTGAATTCATTTTGTTGCAAACATTTAAAATGCTATCTGCTCCATATACATTTTCTAGTATTAATGTTGGCAAATAAAATCCTATTCCTTCAAATAATGCTGTAGAATAAACTCCTGCTTGCAATTCACTAAATTTTTGAATTGTATATGTGTCAACTTCATTTCTAATTTCTATTATATTATCTTTTTTTGTTTCTTCATAATCTCTACTAAATTCTTGTGGATGATACTTAAATATTATCTCATATTCTGTTCCTTTTAACAATGCCGATAATTTGCCAGCAAATTTTGCTAAATATTTTCCAATTGTAGATTGACTAACTACTAATATATATTTTTTACCTTCTTTCATAAAGTCTGGTTTCTTAATATCTTGAGATAATTTGCTTTTCAAAAATGGAAAACCAATGTTTAATATATTTTTAGGATCAACAGTAGAATAGTTTCTGTTTAATAAATCTTCTCCGAAAGCAAATATATAATCAGTAGCACTTCTGATTTGACTTCTATCAAAACATTTATTAATTATCGGATCCGTTTCTGTTATTATACCATGTTGAAGCTCAACTGTTGGTATGCCTTTTTCTTTACACACATTAATCAATGTTGTCTTAAAAGGAGTCGGCATAAAGTACATTAAAACTATTTTAGGATTAATTTCATCTAACAATTTTGAAATTTCTTCTTTTCTTACAATTGTCTGAATAATCGTATTATAAAACTTATATTCAAAATCCATACCTGACATATCAACATCAGGATACCAAGAACTTATTATTTTTTTTACTTCCTCATACTCTTGTTTCAATTCATCAAACATTTTGTTTCCAAATAATTTCATTAATTGATATTTTACTCTAAATTTTAAACTAGAAATATCATTATAAACCATATTTTCAGTTTCATTTGGAAAGTCGTGTGCTTTATTGGTTGGGGCATACCATGTCCATGCTGGTTCTTCTAAAGTTAATACTTTATGTCCCTTTGATTGTAAATGTTTTACGACATCATCAATAAATATATTTTTATACTTTTCTCCCTGTTTAATTCTTCTAGGATGAGAAAGTACCAAAATATCACTATTTTTTTGTTCTTTAGATATTTTATAATTTTTTAATTCTTTTAAATTGAACTTATATTTACTAATATTAGGTTTTTCTTTTCCAAAAATCAGAGAAGTGTTTGAAACTAATCTCATTATATCATGTGAGGCATAAACTCTAACAAATTCCCAATAATGAAATCCCTTATATTCACGATCATACATTTTGTCATCCAATTCTTTTTGCATCATAATTTCTAATGGATTATTCATATTTCTTCAATTCCTTTCTTATTCTTGTATAGCCTTTTTCATCTTTATTTTCTCTTGATTTTATAAAATCAACTAAATATGAATAAGTAGTTTTAAATTCGTTCTCATCATCTGTCATATGAAACACATTATCAAAGAAATATAAATTCACTTTTTCTTTATATTTGTTTCTAATAGAACTTTTTAAGTTTTCTAAATTACTATAAACCGTTCTCTTTTTGAGAGGATGATATTCTTGTTTAGAACTATCAACATTTAAAAATACTATTCCAACTTTTCTTAAATCATTTGACTCAAACATAGTATTGACTTTTTTATCTACTTTCCATTGTGCAATACTATCAAGTTCATACATTCCTTTTACAAAACTTTCATAATCGTCATTTAAATCTAAATCAAATTCTTCAATAATTTCGGCTGAATCAAAATTACTGATATCTTTTAGAATTTCATCTTTAAATGGAAAAGATGTATTCCATATTATTCCTATACAAATCATTCTAAACCTCCTAAATTAATTTCTTTTTAATCTTGTTTTTACTTTTGAATCATTTGTGAAAACTTGCTCATTCATCTTTGTAAATAGTGTTTCATCTAAGGGAGTAGGCATTGTTTTAACACCATAGATACAATTTTCACAAAGAGTTCCCTCAATACTTTTTTTTATATGTCTTTCTCTAAAATCAACATACTTTTCACTTTGCCATGCATCTTCTAACGACATATTATTTAAATCTGCCACTGCTAAATAATTATTAAAATCAGTACAGCAACCTGTTAAATATCCCTCTTTCGTTATACAAATAGTCTTAAAAGGATAGTTACATGGCAGATTTCTACTGCCCTTTATTTTGTTAGAAATATTTTCACAAAGTAAATATTCATTTATTTCAGGCATCATTCCGCTTTGATTTCTTACATTTATAATTGCAACATCATCGCAATAATCTATAAAACATTTTTTTATTAGATCATTATCATATTCAGTATATTTTGTGGCTATATAAGACACAAATATTTTAAATTTTAATTCATGTTCTTTACGATACTTGAATAGTGCTTTTAAATTATTCATAACCACGTCAAACTTATCCACTCCGTGTATAAGTAAATAATCTTTTTCATTTATTGAATTAATTGAAAACTTTATGCTATCTATACCATTTGTTATAATTGGCTCTAAGTTTTGAATTGTTGCTAAAATTCCGTTTGTCGTTATATATGTATAACTATAACCTATTTCTTTTGCCGATTTAACAAATAATGGTAATTTCTTGTTTAATAATGGTTCACCAGTTGTATAAAAACCAACTTCTCTCAAGCCAAGATCATAACCTTCTTTTAATATTCTATCAACAAATGTTTCATCTATATTTTCTCTTTTTCTATTACTTTTACTATTAGCACAAAAAATACAATTTGCATTACACGAATTAGTAACTTCAATTAGCATATTTTTAGGATGAGAACCAAATTTATCAAGCTCAGTTAAGGGGGTTGCAATATAATTTACTCTTTTATTTAATTCTTGCTCTGTCATTTTCTTTAATTCTTCTATTTAAAAATTCTTCTATTATAATCCAATCACTTGGTTCATCAATTTCAAAATAAGTTTCTGGTGCCATTTCATAAGTTCCTATCCTACCACATAATCTGCATTTAAATTTAAGTAAATTTTCCTTAGATATGATATATATTGCACCATTTTCTGCTAATAATCCATCCCAATCTTGTCTACGTGGTCTTTTTGTAGTGTCGTGACAAACCTCTGACACATTACCATCTTTATTGTATTGCCAATAAAATCTCTTTTGCACTACGGTTGATAAGACACTATCATGATTTTTAAATTTTTCTAAACATCCATCAATATCTTTTGTTGTTATTAACGGACTAGTACATTGAATCAAAATAATATTTTCAAAATCTACCCTATTGGCAAATTCGAGCATTACAGACTCAGTAGAAGATGTGTCTTGTGAAACCTCATCACTTCTATCAATAACAACTATTTTATTTTTATTTTTCTTATTATAATTCAAAACAACATCTTTTATTTCATCCGAATCTGTAGAAACATATACTTTATCAACATTATCACAATTTACAGATGCATCTAATGACCAGTATATTAGTGGTTGTCCTGCTATTTCTTTAATATTTTTTAAAGGAATTGACTTACTGCCACCCCTTGCTGGTATTAGAACTACATTTTTATATTTTTTTACCATTTTAATTTAGTTCTTTCCTTTTTTTCTATTGCAAGTAATCCGTCGGGTTTATATGTTAATGATTTTTTGACATCTGCTAAATCATATTTTAACTTTTTAAATTCATCTGGTAATAATGATAATTTGTGATCTGTTCCCTTTAAGTTTCTATCTAAAGTAAAATGTCTTTCAAAATATTGTGCTCCCAAAACATATGCCCCAATATCTATTGCAGTATTTAAATGATGACCAGAAAAGCCAATACCCTTTACTTTGTCATTATATTTATTTTTTAAATCTGCAACTTCTAGTATGCATGTGTCTTCTGGCATAACTGGGTATCCTGATGTACATGCATAAATTACAAGATCTTCGTTTCTTTTCTTTTGACAAAAATATTCTATTATTTTTTCCACTTCTTCTTTATTCAGCATACCAAAAGAAATATGAATTTCGCCATCAAAATTATCACATAAGTAATCAATTAATTCATAATTCATATTAGATGCTGATGGAATTTTTGCTACATCTGGTTGAATACTAATTATTTGCTTTGCTGATTCTAAATCAAATGCAGAAATGCTATATAGTAAACCCAATTTTTTACAATAATCTCTTAATTCTTTTTGTTGTTCTATAGAAAATTCTAAAAATTCTCTATGTTCCTTATAAGTTTTACCAAAAGAATTAATTGGATTTGGATGTGGTGCATTATATAATTCTGGTTTTCTATTAACCCAAGTTTGTATATCTCTCTTTTGAAATTTTACTATATCAACACCATGTTCTTTTGCTTCTTTTATCATTTTTTTAGCATAATTAAAGTCACCCATATGATTACAACATATATCTGCTATAACTATTGCATCTTTATAATTATTTTCCATTTTTATCACCATATGCCTTTCTTATTCTTGTATATTCAGATAGTGCTGGTTCCACACAATCATTTAAATTATGTTCTTTAAACCAATCGATTGAATAATCTCTAACTTCATCATAATATGATTTTTTTGTAATTGTAACTGGAACTTTTTCTAATCCAAAATATAATGCAGTTGCTAATCTATGAGCTCCATCTACTATCATAAAATCCTTATTAATTGTAATAGGATGATTATAGTCAAAGGAATTTTGTTTCATACTTTCAATTAATTCTTTAAATTGTTCTTCATGATCAGCCATATATTTTGGAACTAATGGATTTGAAGCAACTCTTTCATTTTGCATTTTATTATATAGTTTCCATCCATAATCATTTTCATTAAAATAATTTCTAATTGCTAATAACCTAATCATTAAATGTGCACTAAAGTAGTTGTCTTTCATAATGTGATTGAATAACCAAATTGTATCTACTTCTACTTTTATATTTGGGATGTTGAATAATTCCACTAATTTATTTTCCATTATAAATACCTCCATCAAAAAATTTATCAACTATATCTCTTATAACACCATATCCGCCATTTTTTGCAGATATATAATCAACCACTTTTTTAATTCTTTTATGGGCATCTTTAGGACAAGCTGAAAATCCCACATTTTTTAATAATTCTTCATCATTGATATCATCACCAATATACATGACATTTTCATTTGTTATTTTTAATTCATCGCAAATTTTATTTAAAAATTCTATTTTATTCGTTGCTCCTAACACAACTATATCCATTTTTAATTTTTTTGCTCTATTTTTTACTATATCTGTCTTCTCTCCAGTTATTACTCCTATCTTATATCCTTGATTACGTAAAATTTCAAATGCTTTACCATCACGAGTATTAAACTTTTTAGCTTCTAAACCATTATCAAAATAATACATACCAGAATCTGTTAATACTCCATCACAATCAGTAAGTATTAATTTTATTTTTTTTATTTTTGTTCTTCTCATATAACATCACATCCTTTACATACAAAAAGACAATTGCTGTTTGGCAATTGTCTGCTAATTATATTTCTAATTATTAAAATACTTTTTGAATAGATAGCCATGTGATCCAAGAAATTTACAATCATCAATTAATGATAAAACTTCTTCTTTTTTCATCCATTCAACACTATCTACCTCTTCTGTTTGAAGTTTTAATGTATCAGGGTCAAGTTCTTTTTCTAATAGATATAAGTTGATTAAACAAGGTCTTTCTGGATGTTTAACAAGAGCTATTGATTCTACCTCGTTTTCTTTTATATCTAATCCCAACTCTTCTTTTAATTCTCTCAATATAGTAGTCATACCATCTTCACCATGCGTAACATGTCCACCAGTTGAACTATATTTTGAACCTTTTTCTTCACTGGTTTTTTGAATTAAAAACTTTCCATCTTGATTTTTAATAAAAATAATACTTAGCATTATATTGCCATTTTCAAATTTACTTCCTCTTTCGATAGTTGTACCAAGTGGTTTTCCACTATCATCATATAAATCTAACAATTCCATAGTTTATTACCTCCAAGGTAATTATACTACAAAAATGCAAAGATTTAAACATTAAAATGTCATTTATTTCATTACCCCCCTCACCATTATTAAAAAGAAAATTAGATACAACAAAATATTTTATATTTGTTGAAGATATTTTTAAGTAATTTGACATTGTCAAAAAATCCATTGTATTTATGTTCATTGTATCATCCCTTTAATTGACTACATTTGTTTTATAATCTAAAGTTGATTATTTCAATATAAACAATTCAGCCGAACCACTTATATACACCTTAGAAAGCATAGGAACTAAAATGCAATCATTTCTTTTTAAACTAACTTTATTATTTAGCTGATCTTTAACTATACAAAAACCATTGTTAATAAATATAATCTTGCAATTAAAATATGTTTTTATCCATTTTTCTTTTATGTACAATCTTTTTAATTTGAATGGATTATTTTTAATTGTTTTTACTTGTTCTATTTTTTTCCATTTCCTTTTGTTAGCATTGACAATTTTCAAACCATTCTCAATATTCATTTTCTATTTCTGTTCCAATCAAATAGTCTGTATGTAACATTATCAGGATTTGATACCTCAAAAATATCATTATTTTTTAAAATGCTATATGTAACACCACCTGGAAAAAATAATAATCATTCCTTTTTGTAATTATTGGATTTATATCAACAAAATATTTTGTTGATAATAATATCTTTGATTGATGTTCTGTTCTAACTATCCAATGTTCATTTTTACCTTTAGGATGGACTTGAATAGGAAGATTATCATCAGCAATTATTATTTTCAATAAAAACGGAAATTTTTTCTTAAAGAAATATTTTAATTCAAAATTATAAATCCTTTCTTTCTTGTTTTCGTATAATTCATATAATGTTCTTTGAGAAGATATTGCATTAGATAAATCAGGTTTTGTAGAAAATAGAAATATTTCTCCAATTTTTTTTGTTATTAATTTCTCTACCCCATATTTTTTCAATATATATAGGTTTTACTTTAATTACTGGTTTTTTCATAACAATTAAAAAAGGGACAACAATCCTATCAACTGTTGACCCCAAAAGATAAAAATAAATAATTAACTACAATTCCTAATATCATATGCATACGCACTCCTCAAATTGAGTTATATAATACCATACTCAAGTATGAATGTCAATATTTTTTTACGCAAATTAAACTATACAAAAAGTATAGCTATTTTAAATTTGATAAAGACGATAAAACATTAGATAACCCTTCAACATATTCCACATTCTTACCATTTTCTATTTTAATAAGAGTTACACCGTTTATTTTTAATTCATCGGCACTTGATGCTTTAGTATTACTCGAAGTATTAATAACAGATGAATTAAGTTTATCTTTTGTATTAACTTTAAATACCTTATTTGTAGAAATTTTTTCTAATCTACTTGTAACTGATGAATCGCTATCAAAATCATAAAAAACAACATAATAAGTATCATATTTTTTATCGAATGTTTGACCTGCTAGTATTGTTGTATCAACAGTTTCTTCTTTTTTTGCAAAATCACCATTAGCAAGCTTTGTCACTAAAACTGCCAAAACTATCACAAAAAGAATACTTCCTACTATTTTTAATAAATTTATTACTTTTTCTTTTTTCTTATCTTCATGTTTTTTTAATTCAATATTTTTCTTAATATTTTTTTTAATTGTTTTTTTTAAATTTGCCATATCTACACCTCTTAATTAATTATTATAACTTTATTATAAATTAAATTAATTAAAAAGAAAAGATAAAATAACAAAGTTAGCTATTTTATCTAAATTTATTTTATTTTTCATTCATCGTAGGAACAACATTAATTGATTTAGCCACTTCTAAAAGTTCATTTTGTTCCATAACATCTGATACTATATAATATTCTATACCATTACTTATCCATGTATAACTTCCATTTGTAAGTGCTCCTACTGTATCCACAAGCAAATATGGTGTTCCTGAAGTTGGTATTGTTGTAAACTCTTTTTCCCTTGCTACTGTTTCTTGAACTAAAATAAATGGATTATCCCCTGAAAAAGTCATTATTACTCTTTCGCCAATATCTGTTTTTATTGTTTCTCTATTTTTTAATGATGTATTGGAAGGTAAATAAAGTGGAAATAAAGCTTCATCTATTTTTAAAGTTGTTTTACTATCTTCAGAAGTTGTATTTTTTTCATTTAGATTTTTAGATATAGTTTCAAGTAAAAAATAATTATCTGCAAAAATGGCTTTTTTATCAAGCGATGTTACTTTAAAAATAATATAAGGTATATTATCTTTTGTTAAAACACTTACTTCCTTTAAATTTAAATTCTTATCAAGTGTAATTTTTTCTTTCACTAAATTAGGATTATTTGGATAGTTAACTTTAGTTATAAAAATGTAATTATTATCTTTTTGTTCGAAAGTGTAAGAATTATCTTCTTTTAAATCATTAGCTATAGAATGAAGTAAATAACTTTGAGAATTATTATAAGGCCATTCACTTTGAAATTTAAAGCTTCTATTTAATGAAGGATTAACAATAAAAACACCATCTGTATTTCTTAATATAATTTGTTCATAATTATTTCCTTTATTAAGTAATGTAACTTTAAAATTATCATCTTTTTTAAATCCTACTTTCACATCATAATTATAAGTATCATCATTATTAGTTATTGATAAAACGCCTTCCATGTAATATCCTTTTAAACTACTAGTATCATTTATAAAATTTTGTCTAAGTTTTTCTTTATTCTCCTTTCCACATCCTGTTAAAAATATAACAAGTGTTAACATTAAAATTAAAAACAATCTTTTTTTCATTTTTCACCTCTTTTTTACTTTCAATTAATTATATTTTTAAATTATTTTTATATTCATGAATAATTTTATTTTTTTTGATTATGATAATTATGAATATAAAAGGAGGAAAACTATGATTACTTTACAAAAAATTTGTTTATTCTTAACTATAATTGGTGCGATTAACTGGGGACTTATCGGATTATTTGATTTTAACTTAGTTACATTTATCTTTGGCGAAGGCACACTTACAAAAATTGTATATATTTTAGTTGGAATAGCAGGACTTATTAATATCGGTCTTCTTATAAAAGATATAGATATAAAATAAAAAAAAACTCTAAAAAGAGTTTATTTTTTTGTTATAACAATTGTTACGGTTGTTGTTTTAGGAGCATATTGTAATTTAACATCATCCCCTGTAACATTAACTGTGACTGTATGTGTTCCTACCCCAAGTCCTTTTAAGTCAACATAGGCATGAATATCTTCTTTCTTAATTGCATTAATATTGGCATTTGTTCCTTTTACAATTACAGACACTGTACTATCACTTGCACTAGCGGCTTGAGCAGAATATCCATTTTCAAGATTTCTTGTTTCAATTAACACACCATCTACTGTTTTTTCATTAGTAGAAGTTAATGTTACTTTAACTACTACCGTAGATATACTCATTTCTTTAACGCCACTTGGCTTAGATATATTAACATTGTATTCTGTATTTTTATCAAGTTTTTCAACATTTATCTTAACTGGTATTGAAGATATATTCTTAAGTGTTTCTTCATCACCATAAACAGTTACTTTAGTTTGACTTAATGTAATCGCATCAAGTGATTTTCCAAATGCTACTTCACCTTCAGGAATTACCTTTAATGGTACTTCTTTGCTTGGAGAAGTAATAGTAAGTGTTACATCTACTGTTTCAGGTACTATTTCAATATCTAATTTTTTACCATTAACATCATATGCTGCAAGCGGAACTTCTTTTAAAGTAGTTGTACCAACACTTGGATTAACTATTTTTTTAACATCAATTAATGCTTTTACAACTGCTACTTGTTCTAATTTATATTTTGGTCCTTTTATATACACTTCATCTCTACTGAAAGTAACATTAGAAATATTATATTTAGAATCAAGTGCTTTTTCATTCATTATTTCTGAAGATATATTAATAGATTCAGACATCTTTTCATATATAACAACAGTTACTCTTGATGGATCTAGTTTATAATCAACTGAAGTAAACATTTTTGAATACTTTAATTCAACCTCATGTGTTCCTGGTTTTAAATTTCTTAAATCCACTACTACACTATCATTTAATGTTAATTGTTGTTTTGCTAAATAAAGATTTGATTTTCTACCAATTAACATAACATCAACTGTTTCAGGAAGTCCTTCAACAACATAAGCTTCTTCATTATATAAAGCATTTACTTTTTGATTAGATAAAATATCAGCTGATTTGTTTCTTGTTGTATCCCTTGTATTTTCAATATAGATAAATGATCCAAAGGCAAGTACAAGTGAAAAGATAATCAAAAATGATTTATTATTTAAAAGTCTATCAAATGGTTTATTATTATTTTTAAATAAATCCATTATTAATAACATTAACTTACTAATTGGAGTTATTATTATTTTATCTATTACTTTAGTAAAAGCTTCGATTACATTTATTAAAAATATTCCTATTTTTTTAAGTAATTTATGATTTTTCTTTTTAGAAGAAGATTTTTTACTCTTACTCATTATATGCATCCTCCTCATTAAATTCTTCAAAGTCATCTTGTTTTGGTTTTAATTCATCAATTAATAATATTCTTGCATCATCAATTGTTAAATTATAGTAAAGTTCTCCTTTTACTGCGATTGATATACGAGAAGTTTCCTCACTTACAACAATTGCAATTGCATCAGTTTCTTCTGCAATACCTAAAGCAGCACGATGCCTAGTTCCAAGCCTTTTATTTAATTTACTGCTGTTAGATGTTGGAAATACTGCTCCCGCACAACTGATTCTATCACCTTGGATAATAACTCCACCATCATGAAGTGGATTATTAGGGAAAAAGATACTTATTAATAATTCACTTGATAAATCTGCATAAAGATTAATTGATTTTGAAATATAATCTTGTAAACTTACATCCCTTTCAAGAACAATTAATGCCCCGATATGTGACTTTCTTAAATATTCAATTGCTTGGATTAACTCATAAACAAGTTTTTCCCTTTCATCAACAGTTAAGACTTTATGACGACCTAAAAGTTGTGTTCTACCAATTTGCTCTAAAATATTTCTTATTTCTGGTTGAAAAATAATTATTAAAGCAAGTGGTCCCCATTCAATAACATATTCAAGAAGAAGTCCAACAGTATTAAGACCTATAATATTACTAATTAACTTTAATAATACAATAAATATTATACCTTTAAATAATAATGATAACTTAACATTATTCTTAATATTTTTTAATATTGCATAAAATAATCCCCATACAATTGCAATATCTAATATCTTTTTTATTACATCAATAATTGTTTCTATACTCATATAAACTTATACCTCCAAACTAAATTGATATAAAATTACTAATTAATTATAACACGAATAAAAATCTATGTCTAATTTAAACCCCTTTACTGTAATTATTATTATAATATAAAAATTAAAAAAAATAAATCTATATTTTATAAAATTGTATAAAAAAAACTTGAACCAAACGTTCAAGTATAATTCTTTTTGGTGGAGGATAAGGGACTCGAACCCTTGACCACCTGCGTGCAAGGCAGGTGCTCTAGCCAACTGAGCTAATCCCCCAAAAAGGTTTAACCTTTTCTTGTCAAACTGACAATATAAATTGTAAAATAAATTTTTCTAAATGTCAACACTTTTTTATAAATTGTTCGTGTTATAAAAGAATTTATAAACTATTAACATTTAATTTAATATTTTTCTTACTATGTAAATAACTACTTGCATGAAGCAAAGTCCTAATTGAATTAACAACCTTTCCTTTTCTTCCAATAAGAATAGGCATATCTTTTTCATCAACTAATACATCAATTTGTATTGTTTGTTCGTCTACTTCACTTGCATTAACTTTAACTGCTTCTTTATTTGAAACAATTGCTAAAACTAAGTCTTCTGTTAATTTAACTAAATCTTCCATACTTATTTATTTCCTTTTTCTTCATGGAATTTTTTCATAACTCCTGCTTTTGATAATAAATCTTTTGCAGTATCAGTTACTTGTGCTCCATTTCTTAACCATTTTAAAGCTACTTCTTCATTTACTTTAATTTCTGCAGGGTTAGTTAATGGATTATAAAATCCAATTTGTTCTAAATATTTTCCATCTCTTGGACTTCTTGAGTCTGTAGCAACAATACGATAACTTGGTCTTTTAGTTGCTCCCATTCTTGTTAATCTAATTTTTACAGCCATACATACACTCCTTTCTAATCGCGCATAAATAATATACAACAAAATCTTATGCATGTCAACTATTTTTGTTGACATATTTTATAATTATTTTTTTAATCTATTCTATTTATAACTAATACATCTTTTTATTTATACAAAAATAAAAATAAAAGTTTCCCTTTATTTTTATTCATTATTATCCGTTTCATTAATAAAATTTTCATTTACGCCTTTATCTATTTCTTCCATTAAATCTTCTTCCTCTTTTTCATCTATTATTTCATCCCATTCATCCTCTTCTTCATCAACTGCTATCCTTACTTTTGCATCTCCCACTATTTCTATTCCTAATTCTTTTTCAATATCATAACTAATTGTATTATTTACTATATCAACTTTAGTACATGTTGGTTGTTTTAAACTTCTTACTATTATTTCTTCTTCACTATTTATATCACTTTCTTTTTTCCTAACAACATTTAAAAGTTCACGATAAGTAATTGTTTTATTAGTTACAATAGTTTTGGTATCATTATCATATGCATACCAAATATTAACATCACAACTTCCATCTACTTCAATTTTATCCCCATTTTTATACCCTTTAAAGTTATGTGTCATGGTTTTTGGTGATAACTTTTTGCCTTTTTTAAACAACTTGATTCAGTTGCTTTAGTTTAAAATATAAATCTACAGTTTTATCTTGATGAATTTCAATTCTATCTACAATTTTAAGAATTAATTCTCTTGGTGGATTTTTTCTAGTTTTAAGATATTCTTTTACTATTTTTTGTGTTTCTAATAAATCCTCCACAGAATTTTTTTCTTTATATTCTTCAACAGTTAATTTTAATTCATCTATTTCATTTTGTTTCTTTTGTTTCTGTTCTTCGAACTTATCTGTCAATTTTTTATAAGTATCAGGTGAGATTATATCATCTAATCTATCCATATATAATTTTTCAATTTTTAGGTCAATGCTTTTTATATCAATTTCTAATTTACCAATTTTCTTTTCCAATGTATCTGTATATGTTGATAGAGTTTTCTTCCTTTTTTCAACTATATCTTCATACCCTACTAAGTCAATATATTTTTTACACACATTAGAAATAATATCCATTAGTTGTTCTTCTAAATTATTGTAGTTCATTGTATGTGGAGTACACTTGTTATAGGCACTATTTTTTCTATAAAAATTGCAATAAGTATAAACATACTGTTTTTCAATAGGACGATTATCTCTTTTTGGATTACCAACGCCTATTTTGTGCCCACATTCATGACAATACATTAATCCTTTAAAAATTCTTTGATATTCTGGTGTAGGTTGTCTATAATTTGCATCTAACAAATTTTGTACTCTCTCAAAAGTATCTTTATCAATAATTGGTTCATGAGTTCCCTCAACAATTATCCAATCTTCTTCATTAGTCTTAACTATTTTCTTTTCTCTGAAACTTTTCTTTGTGTGGACATTTTGCACCATATCACCAATATACATTCTGTTTCTTAGCATGTTTCTAATTGTATGATAATTCCATTCATAAGGAAATTGTGCTTTCAATCCACGTCTTGTTTTTTTATAAACTTCTGGAATTGGAATTTTTTCTTCACTTAATTTTTTCATAACTGCACTTTGCGACTGTAATTCCAAATATAAACTAAATACTCTTCTTACAATATCAGCCGCATCTTCATCTATAATTAGTTTATGTTTATCATTTGGATCCTTAATATATCCAAACACTGGTTTACCACCCATGTATTCTCCAGCAAATTGCTTGATTTTATAAACTCTTCTAATATTCTTTGACAAATCTCTAGAATACTTTTCATTTATAAAATTATTTAATGCAGCATATTCATTATTTGAGTTTTCTGAATTTCCTGTATCTATTTGTTCTTGTATTGCTATATACCTAATATTATTATCCGGAAAATAACAATCTAAATAATAACTACATTCAAAATTACTTCTACCAAGTCTTGATAAACTTTTAGTAATAACAACTTTGATAGTTCCATTTTCCATAGCTTCTTGTAATTCTTTCCAACCAGGTCTATCAAAATTAGTACCACTAACACCATCATCTACAAATTCTCTACACTTTTCACCTACATTACCATTTCTAGCAATAAACTCATTCATTAACCTTCTCTGATTAGTAACACTCTCACTTTCATCACTTGCTTTGATTTCATCAGCCAATGATAATCTAATATATTTTGCTATTTCGTCAGGTTTGTAATCTTTTAATGTTGCACCATAATTAGAACAATCGTAATTCATAATCCTCCCTTTCTTGAGGATTCCATTGACTTTTTAATCAATTACCGTGTAATTATATTATACCGCGTAATCAGTCAAAATGAATCCAAAATTTGTTATTTTAATACTTTTTTTATATAATCATTCAAAAAATCATTAAAATCTTTCATTAACACATCTAATATGGTTTCTCCAGCATCATTATAATATAAATTAATATTTAACTTCTTAGTCACATTTATTTTCCCCCTTTTTATTTAAACTTATGAATACAAAATCAATTTATGAATTTATAAGTTTTACAATTTTTAATATCTCTTTTCATTCTTTAAATTTCCAATCAAAACAATTTGCCTATTTTTTTGTTCCTGGCTACAAGTGATTAATGTTATATATTTTTCTGTATTAGTAAGATATACTTCTGCTTTGCCAGTTTTTTCAATATCATACTTATCAAATATTTTATATTCGTACTTAACCCCATTATAATAAATATAAACCTCATCATTAATTTCTACTTTATTTAAATTTTTAAAATATGAAATGCTACTATTACCCGAATGTGCATACAAAATAAAATTACCCTCTTTATCCGGATAATTACTATTTTTATCTACACTTATAGCATAATTAATTGAATTAAAATTGCTTGTACTATCAACAACACCTCTTTTTAAATTGACACTAGGTATTTCTATAACAGCTGTATAGTTTATTTCTTTCTTTATACTTTCTTTCTTCTGAACATCGTTTTCAGTAATAATTTCTTCATCGTCAATTACTTTTGTTTCTTCTATATAATTATCAGCTATTTCAACTTCTTTTTCTTCTTTAAAATAATTATATACATTATAAAATAAGCAACATGCTAAAGATACAACAATCAAAATTTGACCTATCATTTTAAACTTTCTTCTCATATATTTTTATCCTTTTCTATTTCTTGCCAAAAAGATATAATAGTCTTTTTAATTTTTTTATTAGTTGCTATTTCAACTACTGTATCATTATTAAATAATTCTTTAATTTTTTTTAAATCCATTTTATTAAATAATGTAGCCAACTCTAAAGTATATACATTATCCATTTCTAATTCATTTATAATTTTTCCTTCAAATCTATTTTTCAATATGTCTAATATTTCTAAAGCTTTATTTTCACTTGAAACATTTTTCATTATCTTTTTAACTTTATTAGTTATTTTTCTTTGATTATTATCTATTATTTTTTTAGTTATATTATTCTCCTTGTTCTTATTATCTTTATCATAAAATTCTCTCAATTTTTCAACTGTATAATAATTATCTCTCAATCTTTTTAACACGTTAGTTCTTCTTACACATATATCTACATTTTTATATTGAGGATATAAATCACTATACATATAAGTGTCTCTAAATATTGGATTGCCAAACACAGGAAATATTATTGTTTTATATTTTAATGCAATTATTTCATTAGCTGTTAATAACTCTCTTCCAAGTAAAGAAGTGGTTTTATTTGCACCTATTTTGAAAGGATCTGTACTTGAACTTATAGAACTAGTTGTTATCGTAGATTTTCCTAACTTTTTAGCTATAACTTCTGCACATTCTACACTATTGGTTTTTAAATAGCATAATGCACAGTTATCTATAATAATGCTTGCTGTTTCTTTCCCATATACTTGCTCAATCTGAGAAAATGATTGAATAAAGAAAAAATATCTCATTCCCCTACTTCGGGCCACTGCTACTGAACTTTGAATATCATTTAAAGGTGGCATATTGGCAAATTCTTCTAATAGCCATTCAATTTTCACAGGTAATATACCATTATTTTCTCTAGAATTAGCAAATTTCGTTACGTCTTTTATTAACATACCAAGTATTATGGTAACAAGTTGATAATAACTTTTATCTTCATCTGGAACGATTATAAATAATGCAATAGGTCTTTTGCCTATATCAGAAAATTTAAATTCACTTACACTTGTAACGTTTTCTACATTCAAATCATCAAATATAGACATTTTCTCACCAAATACAGCTGTTATACTTTTATAAGTATTCTCAGCAGATGATAATATTGATGTTAAATAATCTTTTGATAAATTTCCATAACTTCTTGTATTTAAATTTCTTTGTAAATATGATTGATTTTCTTTGATAAGTGATGAATTTTGAAACTTTTTAATACTCGCTATATTAATTTTATTTTCATCTATTAATCCTTTTTTATAATCTTCTAAAAAGATACCTGTGATGCCAATAAATAATTGTTTGCTACTATTAATCCAAAACGGATCTTTACTTTCTTTTTCAGCAAATATTAAATTACCTAATGATATTACTAAATGATTTGTTTCTGCTTGATGTTTTGAACTTTCGTTTTGATAATATTTAATTTTATTTAGTAATTCTTCATAAGATAAATTATTTAAAAATATTTTTAATTCATCATTTGAATAATTTTCAAATTCTATTTCATTATATATTTTTTTATTCTTCATAAGTTTATCTAAATCTTCTTGATTATTTTTTAAAGTTTCTACTATATAATCTTCAAGTTTAAATTTATCCATTATTTGAAATAAATATTTTTCAGTTGAAAACATTTTATTCAATGATATTTTATTTCTTTTAACAAAGTACGATAAAAGGAACATCATGTATTTATTAAAAACACAATGTTCCTTCCATTCATCAATAATTGGCTGCATAATATTAATCTTATTTGATTTAGTAGGTTCTCTAAAATCAATTGTAACTATTTCATATCCATTATTTTCAAATATTTTACCGGTAGTTTTAAATAATTCTGCTTTAGGATCTGTTATAACTACTGAATGTTTTTCTTTAGCGGTTGCAAACTGAATACACATAGGAATACTTACCGTTACAGATTTACCACTTCCGGTAGATCCAATTAAAATATAATGTGGAGATTTAGTATCATAATATACATTTTTAAATTTACTATTTTCTTTTTCATACCAAACAGGAAAACCTGCCTTATTTATATCATTTAAATCTTCCTTATTAAAATTATCTTTAATTTCTTTCATATCCGCAAACTTACTTGATCCATGCTCATTATTATTTTTTATTTTCTTTTTTGATAATCTTGGTTCTATTAAAAGAATAAAAACAATTAAACCAACAACTAATACCAATAATAAAAACATAGACAGCGACATACTTTCAAATCTAATACTATCCATTATTTCTATAACTCCATAGAATCATTGTTTTTTGTATTAATGATATTCTTATTGTTGTCTAACGTATATTCTTTTACTTCAATATTATATTTTTCCCTACTTTGTTCTGAAATATTACAATAATCATTATATGCTTTTTTATAACTTTTACATTCTTTTGAAATATTAGAGATAAAAGGAACATACTTAAAATTCGTTTCATTTACTTTAATTATTTGCCCTAAAGAAGATGATAAATAGTATTTTCCATCTATTTTTTCTTCATAATATTTTTTAAATATTTCATGATATGGTTTTAAAGTTTTTATATCGCCATCATTTAAATAAGGTAATTCCCAAATATAAGATGTACTTATATTATTTTCTCTGCAATATTCATAAAATTTATTTTCTGCATAAATCCAATTTTCATTAACACTTTTATTTAATTTATAACTTCCACCTATTATTCCGTGAAATAAATATAATTCTTTATTAGACACTTTTTCTTTGTTATGTAATGAATCAGGCATAAATTCCCATTTTGAGTATGTTTTAGGACTTACATTATTTGAAGCACTTGTTATAAATATTTTATCTTTCTTTTTACTAATACTTTTTACAATTTCATAACTCATCTTATAACTCCATTGAACTATTTATTTCTCTATAATATTGTTCATTAATACCATCAGTTGAAAAAAATAGTTCTTCAGTTTCATTTTCAATAACTTCAATAAAGGCATAATTATTTCTTGATATAATCTTCTTTGCTTTATTAATAGCATCATCTACGCTATTAAATGATTCTAAGTATTCAAACGATTCTCCTAATTCTCTATCTTCATCAGTTTCCCAAATTTTGAGTTTATAAGTATTATAATTTAAATATTCATATATATAATTTTCTATAGCATCTTTTACATCATCCGTATCATTACAAATGTATTTTGCACCAGAACTATTTTCCGTACCAATATACATCTTTTTATTTTCTAAGTTATAACTTACCTCTAAATTAAAACTCTTTATTAATTTTTCATTTCTATCACTTTTTAAATACCATTTTTTACTATCATTCACTTCAATAGAATAAAAGTTTTCATCACATTTTTCACATAAATAATTATAATTAATTAAATCACTAATTATTAATTTGTTTTGACATTTTGGACAATCACAATTTGTTTTTAAATTTTCTTTATCTTCAACCTTTTTATAATTATCACTATATATTTTTTCTAAAGTATTTGATACATTTAATAAATCATTTAATTCTTCTTTGGATATATCTAATTCAGCATTTTCTAAAATATCGTTTATATATTCATATAATATTTTAGTTTCTTTAATAATCTCAAAATTATTAATTTTAACCACCCCTTTTATATTTCTATAATTTCTTTTTGAATATCAAAACTATCTTTATTATTAATTCCATTTTCATTTATAAATTCATCATATATATCATTATCTTTGATAAATTTATAATAATTCATAAGCATTACAAAATCTTCTTCACTAATTAAATCGCATCTTTCAACATTTCCATCTTGATTAAAAGTTTTTAATCCTAGTCCACTTCTTTTCTTATCTAATGCATTTTGAGTTAATTTTATAAATCTTCCATTATTTACTGATATTTTTATTTCATTATCAAATAATTTATCAGTAATAATATCATAATCAAAATCAAACATAAAATTAGAATTAATTATTTCCTTTAAAAAATCTTCTAAATCATTAGCAGAAATAATATCTAATCCATTATCTAAAAATTTATCTTTGTTTTCTTCATATATTTTTTCAATATATTCCTTATTCATAATTCTTTTCGCTTTCTTTTTTATTACAATATTCTTCTATACTATCAACATTATTAACTACTATATCAAAGTCATCCCAAGCACATATTTTTAAAGATAAATCAGCATTTAATTTTAATTCATATTTTCCATCACAAATCTCATTAGTATAAATATCATTAAAATCAACATTTCTTTTGTTTAATATTTTGCTATAAAGATTAGTTAAATTTTTCATATTAATATCATTATCAGAACCATAATCTTCAAATGGTATTCTACAGTCAAACCTAATATTTTCTTCATTGCAGACATCAAGAACTGGTAAAATTTTTTCTTTATAATATTTAATACTATCAAAAACAGATAGTTTATTTATTAAATTAACTTTTAAGGGACTTTCAAAATAACCACTTGTAAGAATACAAATATCATTACATCCATTACTTACATTATCTAAAGCTATTGTTTTATTATTATTTAAATCAAATAAAATAGAAGCATACCTGCTTTGTTCTGCTCCCTCACTCATCAAATAGCATTCATTATAAAATTTAATAGCATCTTTTTTATTTTTAAAAACATCTAGTGAATTATAGCAAAGAGTATAAACTTCATTATCAAAATTCTTTTCCATTTTCTTCTCCAAAATTATAATCAAATAATTTCCATAATCTATCTGCTATTTCTTCTTCTGCCATATCAAAATTAAACCAGTTAATTTCTTCGATTTCACTTTCCCAATAATCTTCTTCTAATCTAATACCCTTTTCTATTGTAGATACACCATTTGATATATGTAACTCTATGCAATGTAAACCATCTATTACTCTAGCAATAGTAAAAGAATCTTTATTGTTTAAATATTTTATTGGCGTAATCATATCAAAATAAGCATCATATTTTTTCAATAGAATCATCTCCTTTGCAAAGTGTAAATTCTTCTAAAAATGATTCTGTTGATTTTAATCCTTCATACCAATCTATAATATTATAATTTCCATACTTGCTTTCATATTCACTAATTATATCTTTTTCTCCATCATCAAAGTTTGAAACATAATCATCAAATTCTTTTATTACACTATTTATTTCAATTAACTCATTATCAGATAAAGTGTCTTTTAATAGTGAATAGTCTTTACAATTTTTAATATAGTCTAAATTATCATTAATTAAATAATCTGGAACTGACATTCCATTAGATTTCATAACATCAATTAATGTCTGATTTTCTTTTAAATATAAATCTCTTTCTATACCCATTCCTAAAGGCAATTTAATATTCTCTAAATCGGACAACATTACATATCCAAATTCCGCATTATAGTCATCTCCCAAATGACAATATCCAAACATTTCATAGTCCCCATTATCTAGTTTATTACCTTCTGTAATTAGCCATGTTCCCACTCCAACAGGATTAAAAAATTTAGCTATTACTTTTGCATCTCCACCTAATCCATCTTGACTATAAAATGGATACTTTTTAAATTTCTTTTCTAATTCTTTTGTTATTAATTTCATTATTTCCCCCTTTTTATTCGCTTACATTTCTATTTCTTTATTACTACTAATTTCTCTATCATCTATAAATTTAGTTTCTAAATCACTATATCCTATTATTTTGTATTCTCCATTATCTATTTCAATAACATCTTCTAAATTATTCTTTTTTATTTCTTTTGCTAGATCTAATATATCTTTTTCAGTATAACCTTCTTCTAAATAATATTTCCAATCTTCATTATCTATATGACACATACTAGCATCTGAACTAACTACATTATCATATATATCAATTAGTAACTTAGAACAATTACTTATTTTTGGTAAATTGGAATATTTATCAAAATCACTTGCTACTAATACTGCCATAGCATTTTTTAGTTCTTTTTCTTCAAGATTACCATTTAAATTATTGGTTAAATTTCTAATAGTATTTTCATCATAACTTGCAATTATATTTCCAAGTTCAATTTGACCTTTTTTAAGTTCTGCTAAGCACCTAAAATCATCATAATCAGTTTTCCACACATCAATAACGTTAACATTAACTAACTTTATTTCTTTATTAAACCAATTTTCAAATTCAATCCAATTAGAAGAATTATATATAATTTGATCTAATCTTAAATTTGGCTTGTAGTGTTTAATATATGTATCAATACTATTCCATTTTTCTATTCCTACATATTTTTTAATTTCTTCATATTCTTGTAATATACTCAATCTTCATCACTCCTTTTATAAAATAAACTCTTCATTTTTTGATTTTTGTAAATTATACTTTAATATTTCTTGTTCCATAAATTGAAATGGATCAAACTCATCTAATTCCGCACCATCAGCATAATAATATGATAAAGGAAATACTTCCCAACTTGATTCTTTAGTAAGTTTATATTCATTAGTTGATAAGTCATAATTCATATATTTTTCTTTGTCTGGAGATTCAAGATGCCCAGTGCCATCATCATATTTATACCAATACCAACCTTCACCGAGATTTTTGCTTTCTATTATAGTTAATTCTTCTTCATTCTTAATTTGCAATTATTACACCAACCCTTTATACAATCTATACGATCATTATAAAATTTTCTTATTTTATTTATAAATGTTAAATCATTATTATCAATATTGCTTTTAGTTAATACATCATTAATTATATTTAATATTTCATTAATTTCTCCATCAAAAAAATTATCTGAATCAATTAATTTTTTATTAATCTTTTTTAATATTTTGTTCTTCATTTACTTCTCCCATATATTTATCTTCCCTGCTTGCAACAACACAACAGGAATATAAAAAAAGAACTAGTACACCTAATACTAATCCTACTATTATTTTTAAAATCATTTGTTACACCTTTATTCAATTATATTTATTCTATCAATATTTTCAATCAATGGTTCATTATATACTGTAAAATAACTCATAACAGCATCAAATGAAAAATATTTAGATTTTCTTTGCGGATATATTTCAGGATATATCAATACACTATCATCAAATTGTTCTACAATATATTCTAAACTATATAACTTAAATTTTATTTTTCTTTGCTTCTCAAATATATTTTTTAATTCATCATAAGCCATTTAAATCACCAACTTATCTATTTAATATATTATTCAAAATTATTTTCATTTATAATCATTATCAAAAAATCTAATTTATCATAATTTTATTTTAGCAGTCATCTTAAAATATTCTAACTTTCCATTTATTACATTAGGCGTAATATCAATTTTATTAATTTTATAACCACTTCGATATTCTGCAATCATATCAGACCAATAGTTATTTATATCATCATCAGTTAACGAATCATCTAATACTTTTATATATTTAATAAATTGTTCTTTAAAATCATCATTAGTTGAATCAACATTTGGTTTATAACCTATATATACACTCATTGAATATAATTCATTAGACTTATTACTTCCATAGAGTATTATTTCTAACTTTTCATTAAAAATAGTTGCTATATTATCTCTATCTCTACCTCCAATATGCTTTTTTGTTATCATATCACTCGTAATACTTGGAGTATTTTTATTATTGTATTTATTTATAAATAAATTAATACTTTCGTCATATTTATAATATTCTACGATATTTTCTTTTTCTTCTGCATTGGCTTTTTGATTATTATTTGTGTCATTAATTGAATTGTTTATATTTGCACAGCCTGCTACACTTAACATAATAATCATGCATAAAATAATATTTATAATACTTTTTTTCATAATCGTTCTACTCCTTTATACTAGAAGTTAATCCTTGTTGTTATATCCATTATACCACACATTTTTACTGTTTTTATTAATTAAGACATAGTTTTTTCATTATCTTCAAACATTTCATAGAATTTTTCAGCTGCTTTATCTTGTTCATATCCTAATCTATCTAAAGCATATAATATTTTATTCTTATATGTTTTTCCAACTAACATTTTCTTTATTATATTTTTTTTATGTTTTTTAACAGTCTTAATTTTCTTATAATCGTTTAAGTAATTATCATAAGCAACTTGATTAATTACATCTTCAATACTAAAGTTTTCTTTTTTATTTTTACCAGAATAATAATTATAATTATATAAAGCATGATTAACGATTGCGTTATATACATAAGAATCACTTTTATCTAATTTATCTTTTATCAGTTTATTATTTACTACATCCTCAAAACCTATATTAGATATATTATTTCTTTTATCTATATCAAGTAAAATATCATTTATTTCATTAATAGTTTTATAAATTTTATCTTTAGATTTTTTAACTCTATCATTTTTAAATATTTCTTTTTTTATATCCTTTGTTAACAATCTAATTTTATTTCCAATTTCATTTTTTGGTAATGAATTATATTTTATATATTTTTTATTAGTACTTCTTATTTCATTTAATAAAAAGCCAAGTTTAATTATTTTTTCTTCTAACTCTAGATCTTTTATATTTCTTAAAGTAAAATTATGATCTTTAGGATTAAAATAAGATTTTAATTCGGCAAGCTCATCTTCTAATTTTATTAAAGTTGGAGTATATAATCTTTTTCTTTCTATTGATAAGGCAACTTGTCTTTTTAAGAAATTTCTTTCATTATCAGTAATTTTAAGTCTAATTCTATGATCTAACTTACCATTTTTATTTTTATAACATTTGTTCTTTTCTATCCATGAAATATGAAAATGATAATTATTTTCTCTATCACAGTGAAGTGCTACTATCCATTCTAAATTATCTTTAGGTTTTACATATCCAGAATAAGATAAGAACTTAGGTATAATATCAGTTGCAACAATCTTTTGAAATTCTTTAATATCTATATTTTCATCTATATAATTTTGATTAAAAGATAAAACAGTCATTTGAATATTACTATTCTCAACATACTTACGCCATCTTTTTTGCATTAAAGGAACATCTTTATCTTTTAAAAATGTTCCATCTTTTAACATAGCGATTTCTTCTCTTTTCATATTATTTTCTAACATAACTTCTTCTGACTTTTTACCACCCATAAAATAATTAAATAAAGAATCATCACTAGTTTTAACATAATCTTTAACTGAGGTATATGCCTTATCTTTATTTCTTGAATACTCATAAAAACCAGTAATATATTCATTTAATTTGGTTCTATATTCTTCTTTTGTCTTACACTGAATATATCTCCATTTATTAGAGTTTTTTGCCTTCTTATATATTCTTAAATTATTAGTAGGATTATTTACAGCATAATAAGGATGGGTAATAAAAACAACTTTAGAATCTTCAATCATTTATCTTATCCAATAAAAGATTAAGTCGTTCTAACATTATATCTATTTTAGTATCTCTATCTTTTTCTTTATAGAATGATATAATACCTAATTCTAACAATTCTATGATTAAATCACTTTTTGTAGAATATGAATAATCATTCTTCATCATTTCAATTTTAAGATTTAATTCTTTAGGAATATTAATGCTTCTTCTTATAAAATTTTCTTGATTCATATTCCAAATCTCCCCGAATAATCATCATTAGTTTTATAAAATTCTTTTAAGCAAGTATCATCAGATATTTTTTCATTTATTGGAAATCCCATATTACTAAATAATTGTTCTAATAATTTTCTATCTATATTTTCTCTATATAGTAATCTATTAATTTTTTTATCAATATCATTTAATATAATTTTAAAATCATTTTTAATAATAGCATCTTCAATACATTTCTTTATTGCAGTGCTTTTAAATTTTATTTTATGTTCTTTCATATATTCATTTAACAATTCTTCATCCTGATTATTTAAATTAATTGAATATCTTACCATCTAACTACCTCCCCTTGATTTTATTTTTTAAATCTAATTTTATCAATACTTAATGCAATGATGAATAATAGCCCTACAACTATAATTTCAAAACAAGAACTTCTTTCTAATAGTAATGCTATCATAGAAAAAAGAACTAACAATATACTTAAAACCTTATTCATTCTTAACCTCACTTTCTACTAAAACAACTTATTTTTACACCTATTTAACTTCAATAGAATATTTTGAAAAAACTTTAAAAAGTATGTATCAAAAAACTATTAATGAATTTAAAAATCAAGGTAATGCTGTTGTTTCAATGATTGTCTATGGAAATATAATATTAGATAAAAATGGAAGAATAAAAGAATTGCAAGATTATATTAAACAAATTCATTCTTTGCCTATGCCAGGACTTAGTGAAGATGCAGCAAAAGAACAGCTAGCTATAATTAATAATTTTTTTGATGATTTAAAAAACTTGATAGAAAAAAAAGATTTATATGCTAATCATGTTTATCATTTAACATTAGAAAAAATAAAAGATTTTTACTTTTCTTATTATGGTATGCCAGGTGTATCAAGAACTAAAGCATTAAAAACAATGCTTAATGATAATTATCGAAATGCCATAAAAAAAGAAAATCCACCAGCTGAATTTATTGAATTATATTTAAAATGTTTAGATGAAGATCAAGAATTACAAAATAAATTAATAGCACTTGAAAATCTATACAATTATTCAACAAAAGATATTTCATTTGATAAATATAAACATAGAATCGTTCTTTCAAGAAAATAGATTAAAGATTAATGTAAAAATTAAAACATTAATCTTTTTTATTTGTATATAAAAAGGATTTATTTACTCATCTTATATAATATTATTAATGAACAAATAACTCTAATAATTACATATATTATATAAATCATTGCAAGAGCTAACATTACTATAAAAAATATAATTTTAAATTTTTCATTCATTTCCACCATAATAAATACCTTAATCTACTAGTTTCAAACCTAATATTTTTTTCTTTGCTTTTATTTTTTCTTCTATTTTATCTTTTTGTTTATTCATTTTTGAAAGCATATCTAAATTTTCATCTGTTTGTTCGTGCATCATTCTTACGGTTCTTTCAAATGACTTCCAATCAAAATTTTTTTCATCCTTGCGTCTTAAACAAAATATTAATATCACAATTCCAGATAATGCTATTACTATAAAAAATGCAATTTCTATTTTAGCAATTATTTCCTGTTCCATACAAATAGCCTCCTAAAAAATACTAGAATACTTAAAACTACTAACTCTAATCTTTTCTTAAAAAGAACTTTCCTCATTTTTTTTACCATATCCATATATAAGAAATAATCTATCTCATAATAAAGGGTATATTTAAAAAACTCTCTTTTGTTCCATTTTTTTCTTTCATCAATAATAACAACAATTGCATATATTAAAATTAATATTATTGCAATAATTAATAGAATTATACTTTCTATTAAATCTTTATTCACACTAACCACCGACCTTAAATGACATAACAAATATAAATTATTTTTCTAGAATCTTAATATTTCTATCAAATTTAGTATTATCACTTTCACATTCGCTTAGATATACAGAAAAAATGTCACTTTTATTATCTAGATTTTCAATAACATAATTCCCTTCATTATCATAATAATATATCTCTTCTTTATCAAATTTTTGATATAAAACCTTTTTAAATGTAATCCCAAATCTTAAAAATGATAATAGATCATAATAACTAATTAATTCATCATTATCATCATCAAGTTTACCATCATTTGCAATCGCAGATTTAAGTTTATTAATTATACTAACCTCTTCACCAATATTTTCGTATTGCTTAAATAATTCTTTTTCAATTTTTTCAAGTTCTTCATTAACTTTTTTCTTTTGAAATTTAAATAAACAGTTATCAAATTCTTTAAATAATTGCTTTCTTCTTTCTTCTAAAAACTTTACCTGACTTTCCAACACTCTTAACCAAGCATTTGAATCTTCTATTTGATACCAAATAAACAAATCGATAACTCTTTTTGATAATTTCATATCTTCAGTTTCTTTATTATTATCTACTTCAACACTAATTTTTTTCTTTGCTTTCATTTATAAAACACTCCTCCTAATACATCTATATAATATTATAACATATTTTTTCTCGATATACCCCACAAAATCGCTATTTCCCACATTTTTGTTAGACAATTAGATTGTAAGGTGGTAATTATGAAATTTGAAAAAATGAAAGAAATAAGAGAAGAAAAAGAAATGAAACAAAGAGAAATAGCAGAAATTTTAGGTGTTGATCGTTCTACCTACGCTGGTTGGGAAACTGGAAAAGATACTATTCCATTAAGAAAACTTTTTGAATTAAGTAATTATTATAAATTAAGTATTGATTATATAACAGGAATAAAAAAAAGAAATAATTATAATTTCTCATCAAATAAAATAGACCCTATAGTTGTAGGACAAAATTTAAAAAATTTTAGAAAAAGTAGAAATCTCAAACAAAGAGAAATATTTGAAATGTTAAATATTACATCCTCTAGTTATTCAGTGTATGAAACAGGAAAGGTTTTAATTCAAACATCATTTATTTATGAAATAGCTAAAAAATATAATATATCAATAGATAGTATATTAAAAAGCAACTAATTTGTTGCTTTTTAAATATAATGTAATAATTATTTTATTAAAAATAGATAATATAAAACTTTTTTTATATTTATTTCTCTCAGTTATTATTATATATGTCTCTAGTATAAACCTTATCCAAAACGCTAATTAAATTTTGATCCAACCTATTAGCTATAATAATGTCAGATGTATTTTTAAACTTATTAAGATCATTAACTACTACACAATCATCAAATTGTTCTTTATCTAAAGTAGGCTCATATATTATAATATTAACATTATTTTGTTTTAAATTCTTTATAATATCTTGTATAGCACTAGATCTAAAATTATCAGACTCTGTTTTCATAATCAATCTATAAACACCTACTATTTTTGGATTTCTTTTTAGAATCATATCAGTAATATGTTTTTTTCTAGTTTTATTTGATTTAACTACTGCTTCTATTAAATTTTGAGGTACATTATCATAATTTACTAATAATTGTTTAGTATCCTTAGGTAAACAATAACCACCATATCCAAAAGAAGGATTATTATAATGGCTTCCTATTCTTGGATCTAGACAAATTCCATCAATAATATCCTTTGTATTTAATCCTTTTAATTCGGCATAAGTATCTAATTCGTTGAAATAAGACACTCTTAAAGCTAAATAGGTATTAGCAAATAATTTAACTGCTTCAGCTTCAGTACTGTTCATAAATAAAACGGGTGTATTTTCATCTAATGAGCAGTCTTTTAAAAGATTAGCAAATATTTCTGCTTTTTTACTTCTCTCACCAACAATTATCCTAGATGGATGTAAATTATCATATAAAGCCTTCCCTTCTCTTAAAAATTCTGGAGAAAACATAATATTATTTATTTTATATTTCTTTTTTATATTTTCAATAAATCCAACTGGTATAGTAGATTTTACAACCATAGTTGTATCTATATTCATTAAAATTACCTTTTGAATTATATCTTCAACACTTGAAGTATCAAAAAATCTATTTTTATCATCATAATTAGTTGGTGTACTAATAACAATAAAATCGGCATTTGAAAATGCTTCTTTATAATCTAGAGTTGCCTTTAAATTTAAATGTTTTTCTTTAAAATATTTTTCAATTTCTTCATCTTTAATAGGTGAAATTTTATTATTAATTTTTTCTACTTTCTCTGGTACAACATCTAATGCTACCACCTCATTTTTTTGACTTAATAATGTTGCTATTGATAATCCAACATATCCTGTTCCTGCAACTGCTATTTTCATTTTATAGTTTGCCTCCCTTTTTTAGAATATCTAAGCATTTATTACATTTATCTAAATAACTATTATCATATATTGAAATTGCAAAATAATCTAAATAAGACAAGTACCATTGCTCTTCATAAAAGTATTGTTCCGCTCTGTCTTTCAAATCATTCTTATTAATATTTTTTAAAAATTGGCAATAATAACTATTAGAACCAACAATGTCATCAACGCAACACATATTTAAATTAAAATAATAGTTAGCAACATGATAGAAGAAACATTGTAAATATAATTCATTTTCCTTGCAAAGATTAAATGTATAACTATCATTTAATCTGATTGCAATATCAAATAAATTTTCTAATTTTTCTAAGCTTAAATCTTTTATAATATTTAAATATAATTCTTTAGCTTTTTGCAAATTTCCTAAAAAATAATTATAATCAGCTTCTTCCAATTTTGTATTATAATTTACTTCTTTTATCATAATCGGTAATTTAGTATAATCATGATTATTTTGATATTCAAACAATATTCTAGAAGAAAAATCTTGATTCATATAATTAATTCTATTTTCTTTCGATATATAATCAAACATTCTTTTCTCATTTTTCTTTCCATCTTCCCATTGACTTTTCATTCTTATTGGATGATAAATATGTAAACAATGTGCAGAAGGAACAGGAATTATTTTTATATTTTGTTCCAAACATAAAGAGATAAATGATGTATCATCGCATCCCCATCCTACTAAAAATTCAGCAAAACCTCCAACTTTGTAAAAATTTTCTCTACTAACAGAAAATAGAAAACCATACACCATTCTATATAATTGCCAGCAGTCATAAATTGCTTTTATGTTATTACTCACCCAAATATTTTTTTTGCATGAATATAGTTGCAAAAAATTTGTTTCTAACATCATGTTAGACCCCCAACTACCAATGAAGTCATAAATAAATCTATTATCTTTCCAAAAACTCGGCTTAAATTCTTGAATATAATGCACTATATCTTCAACTTTTTCTGGAACATTATCAATATCTTCTCTAAAACCAAAAAATACTGCTTCATTCAAGAAATCTTGTTGTCTTTTAACAATTTCATCAATGGTGTATGGAAATAATAATATGTCTGCGTCGCAAAAAATTATTATATCACCTTTAGATTTTGAAACTCCCATATTAATACCCTGTGCTCTGCCCAAATGTATTTGTTTAATAAAATTTAATTCAAAATTAAATGTATTTGTTTTAATCATGTTAACAGTATCATCAACACTTCCATCATCTACCACAATTACTTCAAGTTTATCATTAAAATTATTACATATATAAGTGTTTTCTATTGTTTTTAATGTAAACAATAAAGTTTTAGAACAATTCCAGCTAGAAATAATTATACTTACTTTATATTTACATTCTTTCATAAAATGATTATTAATAGAACCATAAGGATCCTTATTAATAGACTCATTATGTTTTTTTTCATATTCTTTTTGAATATTTATATAATCATTTACAAAACCATTAATTTTTTTACAAGTATCAAATTTTATTATTTTTCCCATTGTACTGTGCCCTCAATTGGATCATCTGTCTCGTTTGAATATCCGCCTAAATAATACTTAACAGTTACTTCTTTGTTACACATAACTCTCACATTATTATTTATTAATAATTCCATCATTTTCTCATCTTCTGGTCTACATTCATTATAATCTTCTTCAGTATATTCGCTCTGAATCTTTTTGTTATTAAATAATTCTGCTTTTAATAGCCATACATTTGTATCAACAGTATAGCCAAATTTATCGTGCCAAATATTGCTTTTTCGTTCTACTACACCAGCACTTAACATTTGATTATAAACTTCAATTTTCTTTTCAAATGTTCTACCCCAAGGCCATTCTTCTTTTAAATATGGAGTACCATCTTTATACATTACTTCTCTATAAGAATGTACTGCATTACAATTATTTTTAATTGCAAAATTATACAATTTTTGAATATGTTCAGGATAAAATTCATTATCATCATCCAAAAAAGAAAACCATCCTGTTCCAATTTTGTGAATTGCATTGGTTCTTAATTTTGCTAAAACATTTGGGCCACTTTTATCATCCTTTTCTCTTTTATGATATTCCCAAATGATATTACAATCATTTTTATATTTTTCTTCTAACATCTTTAATGTTACAGGACAATCATCAATTATTATTAAATGTTTAATATTATTATAAGTTTGCTCTTTTACTGTTTTTATTGCACGTTCTAATAAATTTGGTCTGTTTTTTGTTATGGTAATAACGGTTATTAATGGTAACTTATTATTCATAATATATTTCCTCCTTATTTAGTTTATTTCTGTAATATTCCTCAATTTTTTCTATTGAACCAAAGATCATAAATATTTGTGATTTATATTTTGAAACAGCCTTTATTTTTGCTTTAATATTTTCTTCAGTTAAATAAAATATTTCCTTTTTTTCTTTTCTATTTGATGTAAAATCTTCATAAGAAAAATCACTGTAAAATAATATATTATATCCATCACGCTTTAATTTTCTTCCAATTATGTTAGCGATGCAATGATCAACATGATTTCCTATTGACATTGGAAAATAATATTTATCATCTTTTGAAAATCTTTTCTTAAAATTTATATATATTTTTTCTAACAATAAACTATCATCAGGAGCAATTTTTTTAAAAATATCTCCGTCATTTGGATATAAATATATGTTATCTTTTTTTCTATAAATAGCATCTTCGTATTCTAGATTTATAGTTTTAATGCCCAAGCTTTTGCATGCTTCAAAATTTTCATTTTTTCTATCATTAAACGGATCAGAAAGTTTCCAATAATTATGAAGCAAAATGGCATAATCAGAAAATGGCCCAGTTACTTTAGAAAAAATCGTAATAAGGTAAACATCAGTTCCATTTACTAAGTCACTATGTATTCTCCCTCCACATGAACCAATTGCATCATCAAAGTGTGGGCTTATATAATATGCTTTCATTAATTTACTCCAAGAAATTTACTCATTTTTGAATAATCTACATCAAATAAATCTTTGTATGCTAAAAAGTTCCAAGCTACATCTTGATATGCCCATATTACAGCATCTTTCCCTTTACTAATGATAATATCTTCATATTCTTTACATTTTTCTTTATTTCCCATGAATGCATAAGATAAATATAAGTAATAATAATGTTCAAGCGATTCTGGTTCTTTTTCACGCCACTTTTCTCTCTCAATAATTGAGCTTTGTAATAAATCTTTATAATTTTGATTAGTTAATTTTAAATAAATTGAATATGAATAATCTACTGCAAAATGATGTTCCTTTTCAGATAAATATAAGTTTTCCCACATCTTAAAATATTTCATTGCTAAATCTTTTTTATTGATTATTAAATATAATTCAGAAAGTTTTCTTAAAGTCCAAGCATCAGTATCACAATCATTAATTGCCTTTAAAATTTCTTTTTCTGCCATTTCATATTCTTTGTTATAAGCGTGCTTAAATGCTTCTTGTGGCAACTTCCATGACTCTAAATACATTATTTTTCCTCTTTTTGGTGGTTGATTTAATCCTACACCAAAAATTAATAATTTATCATCAATATGTTTCCATTTATATTTGCTACAACATTCTTTTATATATTCGCAATCTTGTACAACATTTTTATCCATAGACGCATGAGGAAACTCAATTGATTTTGCAATTTCACTTCTTACCATAAATGCTGAGTTATCACATCTTCCTAATTCTGGATAGCCATCAATATTTTGTTCATATCTTAAATCTTCTGCACCACATAATACTAAACCAACATCCAAGTTTTCATCTAAAATTTTAACCATTTTTTCTAAGTAATCATCTTTATAAATATTATCATCATCTAAAAAACATAAATAATCTCCTAAATCTATATTTTTTATTGCCCATCTTAATAATGGATTTGGTGTACCATTGGGCATATTGGCTCCAGGTTCTTTTGCACCTAATGGTGTTGAAAACCCTAATGTACTTCTTTTTTCATTTTCATATTCGGTTGGTAAAACTCCATCCCCTAATACATAATGATGATAATCTTTAAAACTCTGTCTATCTACACTTTCACAGGCATTTTTTAAAGATTCTCTATTTAATGTAACTGTTACAATACTAACTTTTGCCATTATTTTTCCTCCTTTAATTTTTCAAAAAGTTCTATATAACTTTGAGATATATTATTTAAATTATATTTTTCACAAACATAATTTTTATCACCCTTAATATTACATTTATTTTTTCCTTTGCTTATAATTTTAACAGCATCTTCTATCGTATTTATGTTAAAATGTGCATTCCCAGTTGGAACAACTTCATTTAATGCTCCAACTCCATAACTTATAACAGGTGTCCCTACACTAATTGAATTAAGAAGTGTTAATCCAAAGGTTTCTGGTAATTTAGATAAAAACAAAGTATACTCACCAATATAGTAATAAATAGGTAAATCTTCATAATCTATCCATTTATGAAATATGACATAATCTTCTAATTTTTGACTGCTTACATATTTTTTTATTTGTAAAATAGATTCGTTTTCTCTATCAACATTAATTTGTTTTGCCAAAGGTGGTAAAGGTATTAATAATCTATAGCTAGAATCATTTTTTATTAATTCTTTTAAAATATCAATTGCCGTAATATGCCCTTTAGCCGGATCTGGTCTATGTGGAAATAAAATATATTTATACTTTGGATTATATTTAAAATATTTATCTAAAACTTTTGTATTTTTTTCAAAATTTAAAAAGATTGGGTCAACATAACAAGGAATTTCATATAATTCAGACTTATTCACATAATCTTCTACTTGCCTTTTTACAAAATCAGTTAAGACAACCATTTTATCCCAATTACTTTGAAAAATACTCATCAATTCTCTTTCGTAACATAATGTATTTAAAGATAATAGTTTAGGCTTTTTTGAATTTATAGGAAATGTTCTATCAATCATCCATATTAAATCTGCATTTTCTTCATACTTTTTTAATTTGCTAAAATTTTCATAAATTATTTTAGGTGTTAAGAAGTCTTGTTCCATATCTACTAACGAATGATCTACAGAAATATCTTTTGGATATTCATACATAGTGCCTGTAGGACATACAATTTGAAATTTTATATTTTTGTTTTTTGATTGCATATTCCTTATTAAATTTTTTAACCAAACTTGAACACCACCTGCTAAATGTTTTTCGTAAAATGGATAATATAAATATATTAAAATTTTCATAAAAATCACTCCCAATAACAATTATCTTCTATTTTTTCTGATTTCAATATTTTTTTTGAAGTAGGAAAAATCCAATTTGAATTCCAAATTTTATTTACCACTAAATTTGTACAATATCTTTTAATTTTTATACCAAACCAATTTGGCAAATAACTACATAATTCTATAGAAATTTTCCCCATGTCTTTAATATAACTAGATAATAAGTAGCCATAAGCTCCACAACAAACCAGCGCAATATCAAAATCCATTTTCTCTATGTCTTTCTTCATTTTATTTAAAGCAACAAAATAATCATCAAATCCTAGCGTATTATCTAATTGTGTTTCAACACTTTGATAGGTTTCAAAAACTACATTATCATAAATAGTATCACCATATACATTCTTAATGTTATTTAATTGTCTCTGTATATCAGTTGAATATGGACTAATCACTAGGACTTTTTTATTTTTAAATGCAGAAACAAGTCTATTATATGGTGTTGCAAAATCATCCCATTTCAATTTATATCTTTCTTCATTTTGAATATATAAAAGTGTTGATTTTAGTCCTTCTGCGAGTTCATCATTACCATATAAAAAATTACAATCACAATTTCTAATTGCTTCTATATGTTCTATTGCAAATTTATCTACAATATCATTGTTTCTTTTTTTTGCAAAAAAACCAGAAGTACTAAACAAATAATTTAGCCAAAAGTCATCATAGTTATCAATTAAATTTGTGTGTTTTTGTAAATATTCTTTTACAATAGCTAATTCGGTATTACCAACTCTTGCTATCATAAATGGTTTATTTTCTACTATCGTTTCAACTATCTCATCCATTGAATTTTTATTATAATCTAATAGATTAATTTCATTATAAATTTTATATAAAGGCTTTATAGATTCGAAAAGCCATTCCTCATGCGCTTTCCAAAAAGAACATTCATTTATTGCTAAACCTAAATTTCCCTCAACATACAATATAAAATATTTTTTATTATCATTTAATAATGGGGATTGTCCATCAGTAATTACTTGATATGGTAAATTATTTATTTTAAATAATTTTTCTAAGTAATACGTCAACTCATTGTAACCATATATAATTGCTTCATCATATTTAAATTTAAATATGTTTGTTTTTTTTGATACAACAATCAATTCTTTAATTTTATTTAAAGCATCGTTTAAATAATCATCATCAAATATAAAGCCATATATTTTATTATCTTTTAAAATTGGTAAATAATCTATTTTTAAATTTTTTAAAATGTTTTTCCCATTCGTATATATATCTTCAAAATTAATAAACTTATTATATACTTTTTTATTCTTATAAATATAATATTTTGGTTTTTCATCTTTATCAATTACTATAATAAATTTATTGTTATCGTCAACTTCTAAAAAAGTATAATCTATTTTATCATCTTTACTAATATTATATTTACCTTTACACACTCTTATCGCCATAACTACTCCTCACTTACCCAATCTTCTAATTTACAATTCTTCACTCTTTGCTCCCATTCAAAAAAATTCAAATCATCTCTATAATGAGCACAATAATTACATAATTCAAAAGGCTTTTTCAATTGCTTTTTTATATCTTTTGCTGTAATATTTTTTTTATAAATATTTATTTTATTTGTTGCATAATTATATTTATTATTGTAATTATCATTTATATATTGAATTGTAAATACTAATGGACAACTAGCTAAATACCCATTTCTTAAATTTATACAATTACAATCTCGTAATTCTTTATATGGATACAAACTTTTTTCATTTAAAAGAATAGGTTTGAATTTGCCAATATTCTCAATAAAAACTTTTATATTTTCTTCATTAAGTTTTTTTATAATGGAATCCATCTTATTAATCAAAGGTGGATATACTGATATATCTATCATTACCTCGTTTTCTCTAATACATTTAAGTAAATCTTTTGAAATATTTTTTAACAAAATACCATTTGTAACTATTCTTAAATCTGTATACGGATAATTTTGTTTAATCATGACAATATATTTTGCTAAATCGGGATTTAGCAATGGTTCCCCACCCATAATTCTAATTTTATCAATATGCGAAAATATTTGTCTTAAACGTATAATATCACTTTTCACTTGTTCAAAATCTTCAAATTCTTTAGGTGCTAAATTTGCAAAATGGCTACATCCTTTACAATTCATATTACAAAAATCATTAATACATATTTCTAAATAATTTAAATAGTTAATATCATCATATCCTATCAATTTTTCTTTAGTTAGTTTTTTATTCTCATAGAAATATTCCATTGGTATATATTTTATATTTTCTTTCCTTACACCAAGAGACAATAATTCATTATATAGAATATCAATGTCAAATTCATCACAAACTAAAGCTGGAATAACAATCGTCTTGTCATTATGATTATTTATATAATCATAAATACTAATATAATCACTTGAAATCATTTCATTTACTTGCATTGCAATAATTTTTTTAAAGATCAAACCCATATCCTTTATTTTTTTTATTAAGTTTTGTGGTGAAAACAAATAAAAATCACTATTCATAAATACACCTATGTCCATTCATCTATCTTTTTAGTAGTCGGCTCCCAATTAAGTGAATAATCTTTTATATCTGGATTGCAATATCTACAAAATGGAACTGGATGAGCAAGAAAATCAAAAATTTCTTCTTTATTTTTTGCTTTATATATATCAATTGAATCATCATCACAAACTTCTAAGTTTTTATTAAAATATTTGTTAAAATGTTCTATATTTGGAATTAAGGTACAAGTATACAATCTACCATTTTTCAACATAATACAATCATTTGCCACAAAGCATTTATAAAAACTCTTTTTAGCGTCTCTTTTACCATCTTCTTGAAGTTTTATATTATACCAAATTTGTTGTTGATCAGTATTGTCATAAAATTCGAAATTCACATTATAATTATTAGCTTTTTCATGCATTAAATCATAATCTAATTTTAATGGATATTTGGTTACAGAAAGTATAACTTCGTTTTCGTGTAATGTTTTCCAAAAATCTTCTGGCATTTTATTAACTAAAATACCATTTGATATTACTCTAATTTCAGTTAGTTTTTTATCTGGGAAGCACTTTCTTGTTTCTATAATAAATTTATTAATTTCAGGATTTAATAATGGTTCTCCCCCTAAAATATGAATAGACTTTGCCTTTTTTTCAAATAATTCAGACATTCTATTTATATCTTTTTTAAACTGTGTAAATTCAGTTAATTTAGTCTCTGCTATAGGTGAAAAATGATCACATCCTTTACAATTCAAATTACAATGATCAGCCAAATGATATTCAAATGAGATAAAAGGCCCTCTCATTTTATTCATTGTCAAAGTTGCAATATCTTCTACTTCTTTAGACCAATATTGACATTCTTCCTTCAATTTATCTATTTCTTTTTGCATTTCAGTTAAACGCTTTTCAAAATTTTTTTCATTATTTTTCATTGTTCCACTCCTTACCAAATATTTTTTTATACAATTCTATATTTTCATCAAATTTTAAAGATAAAATAAATTCTTCAAAAGATTTAATATCGCATTTCTCTTTACATGTTGTTTTTAAAATTTCATTTAAATATATACAACTATATTGAAGATGTTCAATTAATAAATCTCTATCTTTTACAGAAATTTTATTTTCTAATAAGCTCTTAAATTTTTGCATGCAATATAATTGTCCATTAAAATTAGACTCATCATTAATATGTGTTAAAGTTTTTTGTGTTTCATTTTCATGTCTCATCCAATTATATATATTATCTGATATAACATTAATTTTAGGATTATGCAAATATAATTCTGCTAAAAACAATCTATCCTCCCCTTGAAATATTGATTCAAATTTTATTTTATATTTATTTAAAAATTCTTTTCTATATAAACGATTCCAAACCGTGACTGACTCAAAAAAACTATTAAATTTAGAGTCAGTTGGTGTTTTAAATAATTCAATATCACCATTATCATATATGATGTTATAGTTGCCAATCACTATATCATATTTTTTAATATTATTCTTTAAGATTTTTAGAGTATTAGGATTTATAGTATCATCACTGTCAAGAAAAAATATAAAATCCCCACTCGCGTTTTCTATTCCAACATTTCTTGCACTTCCAGGTCCTGCATGGTTAGAATATAATAATTTAATATTCGTGTATTTTTTTACTATTTTAATTGAATCATCTGTACTCCCATCATCTACCACTATAATTTCGAAATTTTTATATAAATTATTTAAAATGCTTTCTATACATTTTTCAATATATTTTTCAGAGTTATACATTGGTATTATTATACTAATCATTTCTATCCTCAATATTATTTAACAATGTATTGAAGTCAACAATATTAGCTTTTCCCTCAATAAAGTTTAAAAAACGTTCTAGGAATTGATATGCAATTTTTCCCATTCTTTCATGGTGCAACAATATACCAATGTTAATATAATCATCATTGCAACTTGATATTTCTTTAATTAGTTGATTTAATACAAAATCTTCTCCGCCAAAAGTCCATGCGTTTTCCCAATTTATCAAATCAACTTGACAATTAATTTCATTCATACCAAACTTATTTTTATTATTACTCCAATAATTGGATAAAGCAAGGTATTTTAATTCTTTTATAGTTTTGTGAGTATTATCATCTATTTCAAACCATGGTGGAATAAATACTTTAATATACTTTTCTCCAAATAATTTTTCTAATATTTTATTACCTAATTCAATTTCATTTTTTACAATTAATGTATCCCTATCAATTGTAAATTCTGCTGATTCAACATCAGAATAATCTTTATGACTATATCCATGTTGCCCAATAAGATAATTATTGAATTTGGATAATGTTTCTTTCGTAAAAACATCTACTTTACTAGGAATAGCAGCAAGTAATAAATTTATGCTTTTTTTATTAAAGAAACATAGCATTTCTTTTAATTCCTCATTTGCAAATCCTACATCATCATCTCTAAACCAAAAGTTTACTCTTTTTAGTTTTAAAATATTATTTAATTCATCCCATTTATCAGACTTTAAATAATATGGTTCAATATTTATTAATAAATCATTTTCATTTATTTTTATGTCTAACTTTTTAATATTCTTGTTTTTAACTTGAGAAATATAATTTTCTTCTAATTCCTTTATATCGTGAAAAGATAATTTTGAAATATCGTAAGAGTTAATTCTATTCATAATTTACACCACCTAAGTTAATTTAGTTATTTCAGGTCTATAGTATCCAAATTTATAATTATTACTTTTTTCTTGAACCATCTCTTCAATTTTCTTTGTAAAAGGATCAATATTAATATTGTATTTTTTTAAAATATACATTATATTATCAATGCTACTATAAAAATCAACTTTATTTATTTCTTTAAAAGTAATTATTATATTGTTAGAAAATTTTTGAGTATTATTTAATATACAAATTAATTCTTTTTCAAATTTTTTGATTGTAGTAAATATTATTTCATTATATTCTACTAATAAAGCACCAGAATAACTAATTTTATATCTTGAATCATAGAAACTTAATCTATTTAAACTAATATTAGAATCATTATTTATAATAAATATATCAGAGTTTTGTATATTTTTCGGAGAATATTCGCTCATATTAAGAACTAAAGCACAATTAAGAAAAACTGTATTATTTATTTTTTTTAAAATATCAATTTCCTTATTAACCTTTTTTAAATCTATTTCGTAATCATTAGCTAAATTATTAATAGCCAAGTGAATATGATTACCATCTGGCAATTCTTTTGTTGTTTTCAATATTTCATATGAAACGTTACAAGTATTATTAATAGGCTTTTTTGATAATCTTATATTTTTTAGAATCAATTTTTCTATTTTTTCTTGAAGTTTTTCCAAATTATTTACATTTAAAAAATCAATACCATATTCCAATTTTAATTCTTTACACCAAACATCTTGATCTTCCATATAGGAAATTCCTGGCAATAGTAAGATATTTTCATTTCCAGAAAGAGCTTCCATTGTTGAATTATATCCAGGTCTTAATATACATAAATCAACTTCATTAAACAAAGCATCAAGATTTGTTTCAAAATCAACAATTTTAATATTACTACTTATTATATTTTTAAATTTTTCTTGTAAATAATCACTATATGGGCCTAACACCAAAATTGTTTGTACGTTTACATTTTTTTTAACTAAATTATTGGTAATTTTTATAACTTCTTCAAAAATGCTTTCACACACATTAGAACCAATATGCCATCCACCGGCGCCGCAATTTACAACAATATTTTTTTCAAAATTATTTAAATTATATTTTTCTCTTACACTTTGCTTTATACTTTTTGTTGGTTCATTATAAACTCCGCTTAAATATATCATCCTAGTTGAGTTTTCAGAAAAAATTTTCACCTCTTTGGAAGTAATTTCATTAATAAAACATTCTTTATCTTTTAATACAATGATTTTCTTATATTGATTTAAAATTCCATTAAAATAGTAATTTTCAAACTCTGAGTTATTCAATCTATTTAATAATAAGATTTTAGAAACATTCATTAATGATGGCAGATTTAGATAAAAATCTTCAGGATATGTATCTTCTATTACTAAATCCGGTTGTATTTCGTTTATAAGATCATCTAAAATATTATTAATTATTAGAATTTCATTGTTTGATTTTAATGTATATAACATTGGAAAATTATATACTTTATAATCATAATCATCAAATATTCTAGTTGATTTTGCTTGTGTTATAAAGGATATTTCACATTCTTCTTTTAAGTATTTTGAAATATTTAAAGCTAATTTAAAATGACCAAAACCTATTCCATTTTGTAACATAAATACTATTTTTTTCTTCATATATCCTCCATTAACTTTTAAATGCAATATCAACTATTCTATCAATATTAACTTCTTTATTTGTACAGTTCTTATTACTTAGTTGTACTAAATATTCTATATTACCATCTCCACCCTTTATAGGTGAAAAAGTAAAATTTTTAACATAAAAATTCAAAGAATTAAAATAATAAAACAAATCTTTTATCAATTGTTTATGAATACTTTTATTCAAAATTATTCCTTTATATTTATCTGCTAGTTCTTTACCACATTCAAATTGGGGCTTTATCAAGCAAATAAGATCCACTCTTATATTTTCGTTATATATTTTTTTAATTATTTGCTTTAACGATATAAATGATACATCACAAGTTATTACATCTATATCAACAAAATAATTATGTGGTAAGTTTTTAAAATTTGTTTTTTCATGCAATTCAATTTTAGGATTATTTCTTAACATTTCATGCATTAAATTTGTTCCAACATCTACTGCAATAATTTTTTTTGCACCATTTTGTAAAGCGCAATCACAAAAACCGCCAGTACTTGAACCGATATCCATAATAATCTTATTTTTCAAATTTATATCAAACTCATTAATAGCTTTCTCTAATTTTAATCCGCCTCTTGATACATATTTCAATTTATCATTTTTTATAATTTCTAATTTATCACTTTCACTTACTAAATAATTACATTTATATATTATCTTATCATTACATTTAACATATCCCGACTCAATTAATTCTTGTGCTCTTGTTCTTGAAGTAATTAATTGTCTTTCGACTAATTCTTTATCAATTCTATTTTTCATATCTAAAAAGTCTTTGAAACACTTTCTATTGTTTCATTCAATTCCTTTTTTAATTCAAAATTTTTTGTCCAGATTTGTATAACAACATCAGTACCTTTTCTATTTAATTCTCTCGAAAAAATCAAATTACTATTAAGATCTCTAGAAAAGCAATCACTAATTTCTTTGCTTTGATTTTTCCCACACATTAATACAATTATTCCTTTGTCAGTAAGATTATTATATAAATTAGTAAATGAATTTATTACTTGCTCTGTTGCATTATCACTAAATGGAACTTCTGTGACTATAGCATCGTATTTTTCACTTAAATGAACATTTGCTGAACTACCAACAATATGTTTCGAACCATAAAATTCTAATCCTGGTTTTAATGTTTCATCAATATCTATACTTGTAATATCAATATCTGGATTTATATATTTATACATATATACAATCCCGCCTCCACCAGCAAAGGGTTCAATAATTTTTTTTTCATTATGTGGCATTGACAAATTAACTAAACATCTAGCATCTTCAACTGGTAAAGCTCTACGCCCAAACTCAGTTCCATTTCCACGATATCCTGTTAATTGTTTTTCAACGCCATCAAATGAAACAATTTTGAATTCTCTATTATGTGGTGATTGTGTATCATATATTTTTTCATCTTGTACATATAATTTTTTTAGTGAATATTTTTTTCCTTTCCAAATCAAAGGGTTAATCGTTTCTATTTTTGTGTCATTTGATTGTTCAATAGAATCAAAATCTAAAAAATAAAATTCATTAAAATAACCAATATTTTTTAATCTATTTTGTACTTCATCCCAATTCTCTTTTTTGACGAAAAATGAAACAATCCCCTTAACATCACTAAGTGGTCCATTTTTTATAAAAATTATATCTAAATCATAATTAGATAAAAGCATTTCCATAATACCTAATTGCTTTGATTTAATTCTTGAATTTCTTAATTTACAAGTTATAACATTATACTTACTTAAAAATCCATCTATGTTTGTTCCATCAACTAAAACAGCTCTATTCATATCTTACCTCCTAAAACTTTAAAACTTTACCTACAGTAAACATATCTCCTACATCTTCTTCTAAAGATTGCTTCAAAAATTCTTTATCTAACATTTCTTCAATGTTTTTTTCAGCTTCTTTTTTATATTTTTCTTTAGAAACTTGCATAATCTTAAATTTCTTACCAACTGTCCCCAAGCAATAATCACAAGCTTGAAGAGGAGATGTTGAATTAATGTATTTTTCTAACTCTTCTTCTAAGTTTTGATTACCTAAAATTTTAATACCATTTTTATCAAAACTACAATTTTCTATATTTTTACAAATTGCTAATGATTGAGGGCATTTATAAAAATATTCACCATACACATTAAAGCATTGCCATTTTTGGGATATAATACATGTTTTATATATATCATCAACCAATTGTTTATTAGCATTTTTATGATATGAAAATGGTTCTCTAAAATAATCATATAAATATATGTATGTAGTGACTTTATCTTTATTTTTCTTTGCCCATTCAATTAAATTTTTTGAAATTTTTTCATTGTAATTATAATTAGATATTTCTACGATATCAATATTATTTAAAATATTTTCAGATAATTTCGATATTAAAATGCCATTAGTTGGAATAGATATTTCATCAGATATACCTATTTCTTTTATTTTACTTACAATATTTTCTAAATTACTATTTAAGGTTGGCTCCCCTCCAAGCAATCTAATAACCTTGCAATGCAAAACAGAACTTAATTTTTTTAAAACCAAATACATATTTTCTTCATTTAAAAATTCTTTTTTCTCTAATGGTGAAATATGTGAACATCCACGGCAAGATAGATTGCAATGATTAGAAACATGAATTTCTAAACTTTCAACAGTTATCATACTTATTTCCTACCTGCAAAATATTTTATAGTTTTTTCTAATCCAACATTAAAATCTATTTTCGGTTCCCAATTTAAAATTTCTTTTGCCTTATTGATATTTGGTTTTCTTTTTTGAGGGTCATCTTTCATTGCATCCATAAAAACAATTGATGATTTTGTATTTACTGTCTTTTTTATTATATTTGCTACATCTAAAACAGAAATCTCCACAGGATTACCTACATTAATTGGAAATGGTATTTTTTTATCAAATGACATTAGTTTTAAAATAAAATCTAATGTATCGTCGATATAGCAAAAACTTCTTGTTTGTTTTCCTTCGCCATAAATTGTAATATTTTCATTAAATAATGCTTGATTAACAAAATTAGATATAATTCTCCCATCTTCTTTTCTCATTTTAGGTCCGTATGTATTAAATATTCTTGCTACCCTTACATCTACATCATATTTTCTAATATAGTCATAAATTAAAGCTTCAGCTGCCCTTTTCCCTTCATCATAACATGCTCGTACACCAATTGAATTAACATTTCCCCAATAATCTTCTGTTTGTGGATTTTCAAGCGCATCACCGTAAACTTCAGAAGTAGAAGAATGAAATAATTTTACTTTTGTTCCTTCTATTGCTTTTAATAAATTTCTAACACCCAAAACACTCGATTCCCATGTTTCAATTGGAAATTCTAAATAATATTGTGGACTTGCAGGACATGCAAAATTATAAATTATATCAAATGAGTTTTCTTTTATAAAACTAATAATTTTATTATTGGTAATATCCATATTATAAAATTTAAAATTTTCATTATTTTCAAACTCTTTTAAATTTTCATAAGTTCCAGTAGATAAATTATCAACAACATAAATTTGATTATCAGCTAAAAGTTTCTCAACTAAATTACTTCCAATAAATCCTGCTCCACCTGTAATCAAAATTTTCATATCATATATCAATCCTTTCCTCCAAGCTTGAAGTTTAACATACAATAAAAAATAATTGGCATCACAAACTACAACACAACGTTTTATAAGATACCAATTATTGAGATTAATTTTTAAATAGAAAATATATATTGCCTAATTAGCCATTCATCAGTAGCAGCCATCTTTATAAAACAACTAACATTTTTTACAATATGTTTCCCCAAGTCATTCATTTAATATTTTACCATTATTTTACATTATAGTCAATGATTTTGTTCTTAAAAATGTGGAGTATTTGGAATTTTTTTATATTAAATTATATGATTAAACATTTAAAGTTTTATTTTTTAGATTATATAAACACTTCTGTTTCGGATTCAAAGTAAAATTTATAATAATATATTTAAAATCAATCACAATTTCAACTCTATTTTTTAATTATTATCTATGCTTTTTTTATAATAATTAACTATTACTTTTTCTCCGTTTGGATAATATTCATAATCAGTTTTAATATAACTTTTAAATCCCCATTTGAAATATATTTGCATATTTCTTATTTCATTAGGTTCTACTCCTAAAGTTAATGTTTTATATCCTTTTTCTTTTAGATCTTTTTCCATAAATTTATATAGTTTTGAAAAATATCCCTTATTTTGATATTCTTTATTTGTTCTAAAAGCTGATAAATAAACTTTACCACTTCCTACTAAATCTTCTTTGTTTTGCATATCTAAATCTTTTTCAGATATAATTGCAGTTGCCTCAGCAATTATTTTATCATTAAGAAGACCCATATAAACAATTCTATTATCAACATTACGTAATGATTCTTTTTTAAATTCTTTCCACACATCAGAATCATTGTGTTTTTTTATTTCTTCATTCCATTTTTGAATTATTAAATCTTTTGTGGCAATAACACATTTAAAATTATTATCATTATTTAATTTTTTTATATCAATTAATCCTCTTGTATGAAACCCAAGTTTTTCATAAAATTTTATAGCATTTTCGTTATAAGCAAAAACATCAATAAATATATATTCACAACCTATGCTTTTTAAATATTCTTCCATTTTTTGCATAAGACATTTACCTATGCCTTTACTTCTAATATTTTTAGATACTATTAATTCTGATATTTCACCACTTCTAGGACACTTATAATCTAAATAGTCATATTCATCATAATTTCTAATATAACCCATTATTAAGCCAATTACTTTATTATTTTCAAGTGCTAAATAACATTTACCTTCATTAATGCTAATTTCTTTTAAATCTAAAATAGCCATTTTATCTCTATATTCTGGATGTAATTGATCTAAATTATCTTTATCAATAGTTAATATATATTCTTCTAATTCTACAAGTAAGTCTTTTACATCTTCTAAATACTTTTCATCATATTCTATTATTTGCATAGTATCTCCTCTATTGGTTATTAAAAATAAACATTTCTTCTGTTTCATTATTTTTTATATTATAATTACCATTTGTATATTCTTCTATTGTTTTCTCCCAAAATGAATATGCTTCATTACTATTTTTTATAGGTTCAATTTCCCAATATCCTTTATACTTTTCAAAGATTTCTATTGCAACTTTTTTTCCTATATGTTTTCTCCTATACTGTGGTATTATTAAAAACTCTGCAATTGATTTTCCAGTATTATTAAATTTCAAATTTTCATTTATCATAACAAATCCTAAATATGTTTTATCATTTTTTATAAAATATGCTTCTCTATCATTATCAGTAAAATAATTGTCAAACCATTTATACTCAAAATTAGCATGTTCAGTTAATTCGTTTTTGATATATTTACTACCATCATATAAAGCAAATTGTAATAAGTTATGCAATACTTCCTTTTTATCTAATGTTACTTTTTCTAATATATAATTCATTAAACTCACCTATTTTTTAATTCATCTAATCTTGTGTAGTCATCTTTTGTTATTTCATAACAATAACACTCAGTTTCTTTAGTCTGAATGGTATATTTAACCATCTTTGTTTTATTTAACTTGCAAAAACCAAATTTTTCCATAATCTTCCATGAAGCAGAATTTTCTATTGCAGCACACGTTTCTATTTTATTAATTCCAACTTCATAGAACATATAATCAAGCACTAATTTAGCTGCTTCTGTTCCAAAGCCCATTCCATGATAACGTGAATCTAAAAACCAACCAACATCTCTTATAGTATCGTCATTTTTATTACCGTTTTCATCATAAGAATTTTGACAACTCACTTGACCAATACATTCATTCTTTGTTTTTAAAATTATTGACCACTGAAATACATCTTTATTTAATGATCTTTCTAATTTCTTATATTGCCATTTTTTCTCAAGTTCCCAATCATAATTAAATTTTCCAACAAGATAATATTTAGCGACATCAATATCACATAGAATATTCCAAATAACTTTTAAATCTTCTTCTTTAGTAGGCCTTAAAATTAAGTTTTCAGATTCTAATACTTTTGATCCGATATATTTCATAAGTAAAGTACCCTCTTTCTATACAATATTATAACATGGATTTTAGCAAACTAACTTAAATTACTAGAATTTTAAAGAAAAAAAATAATTTTATAAATTAAAAAAGAGCACTAGTAAAGATTCAATTTCCCTACTAGTGCCTTATTTATGCAAATATAGATTTTAAAACATTATAAATAACATCTACTACTATCGAATTACCAGCTTGATGATATAAATATGTTTCTGCACATACTTTATATGCTTTTTCATAATCTTCATCACTAAATCCCATTAATCTCCAAGCTTCTTTTGATGTTAACTTTCTTACTCTCATTTTAATCCCTCTCTACTACAATTTTACAATTATCAGCAGTATTATTAGCAGTTAACGTTGGTGCATAACCATTTTGAGAAAAAACTCTTGATGATTGAGCAAACTTACATTCTTTATCAACTCCGCAAACACCACCATTTTTATATTTATTTATATTTATCTCGTATGTTCTATTTGAATTATTTTTGTTATGAAACAAAATATTATTATCATCAATAATTTCGTAATTATTATCTGTTAAATAATACTTTTCATTAACATTCTTTTCCAAATAGTCTAATAATGTTTTATTGCATCCTTTACCATCAATAAATTTAAAGTCTATGTCATTATCTAAGATAGCAATTAAAAAATATCTTCTTCTAGTTTGCGGTACATCATAATCAACAGCATTTAAAACTTTATCATGCAATGAATATCCTAATTCAATTAAATCCTGTTTAAACAATTTCAATGTTTCACTAAATGCTTTACTAGTTATATTAGCAACATTTTCAAAGATAACATACTTAGGTTTTACCTTTACCTCTCTTAACAGTCTTATCATTTCCCATCCTAAACTTGATCTGGTTGAACTTTTAAAGTCAAAACCTCTCATTCTACCAGCACAGCTAATATCTTGGCAAGGAAAACCACCTATCCATATATCACAATATGGTAAATCGGTTCCTTTAATATCTGTAATACTTCCTAAATTTAATGTTTCATCAACATTATGAATAGCACAAAAAGATTTTATTGCATTTTTATCTATTTCAGAAAAAAATTCTAATTTATAATCTTTAATAACTCCTTCTTCTTTTAATCTTTGAAACGCTTTTTCTGGTGCTCCAATACCACTAAAAAAAGTACCAACTTTTATGGTACTTTCACAATATTTATTATTTGGCATAATATCAACCCCCCTTCATTGTTACAAAACCAAATCATCTTCCCACAATTCTTCTGAATTTATGTTTAATTTATTAATATTGTTATAAATCGCATTTTTCATATATCCATATTTGTTTTCTATTTTATATCCTTCTTCATCATAAAATTTGTTTTTTACAACTCTTGGTACTATATAATGAATAATTTTTATTAAATCAACGAAATCATTTTCTTCTAATAGTTCTTCAAATAAATCATTATAATAAAAAATCTGTGAATCATTCTCATCTATATATCCTTTTTTTATTAACTCTAATGTTAAATAATTTATATTTTTATCAAAATTGGTTTTATCGTCTTTATCAATTTGTATATTAGTACTTTTTTGTGTAATATTTTCCATATCTAGTTCATCCATATACCGATTTTCTATATCTGGAATCAAGTCTATTTGTTTAGGCACTTCATATATTAAGTATTCATATTCAAAATAGCCTTTTTTCCCTCTTATTTTATTTATTGACAAATATCCATACAATTGTAATTCTTTTAAAGTAGATCTAATAGCTGTTTTATTTTCTTTACATATAGAACACAACCCTGTTAGTGAGTAATCCCAATCTTCTGGTAATGATAACATATAAGATAATAATCCTTTTGCCTTTAAACTCAAACTTTTATCTTGTAAATGATGATTACTCATAATTGTAAAATTTTTATTTTTTTCTATTTTAAATACAGCCATAATTATTCCCCCTTTACTGCAACAAAAAAAGATATAGTTTCCTATACCTTTATAGTTATATTAAAATGTTCTTTTTTATAGTTCTTTTCTTTTCGTACTTTTATCATACCCACTCTATGCTTATGAAAAGTTGGATTACCAATATGTGGATCCTCAACAATACAATTACGATCTTCAACTAATGATAAAATCTCCCATCCTTCTCTAAAATAAGTTTCCATTTCACATTGCTTTAAATATTGATTAGGATTAAGGTTATCTGTATTTTTATCATCTAACCACATCAAATATTCTAAATACATAATTCCATCATCTTTTACCAAGCTTTTTAATTTTTCTATTTTTCTTTTCATAGGTATATGAGAATACTCTTTTCTACTTAATCCTCTTTTAGAATAGACAACATCATATTGTCTATTACAGCATTCAAATATACTTTTATTATATAATCTAACTCCATCATGTAATCCCTCTATATTAATTCTATCTTCTGCACCATACATTGTTCTTCTTTGCAATACAACTTGTCCATCTTCATTAATTATTGGCATTTGAATATGTCCACCATATAAATATATTTCATTCATATCAAAAGCATCTACTAAATATCCTTTTTTTAGAAATGGAAGAGTATGTAATCCATCTAAACAACCAAAATCGCATACTTCTAAATTTTCTCCATCTTTTTCATTTAAAAATTTTAATAATGAGTAAAATGTCGTATTTACCCTTCCAAACGAACTAACTCTCGTTGTTACTGCTCCCATTAAAATTACCTCCATTTTTTTATATTGAGCACGGTAATTTTATAAAAAATATCAATAGAAACCTCGGTATTAGTATATTTTACAATGGTTATCACCAACAACCAAGAGATGGTTTATTACCCAGCAACCAAGTATTGTCGTTGGCACTTGTTCTGGAGTTAAATTGTAGTGATTAGAAAATGTTTTCTTTCCTTTTCCAATTACTGTTTTGGTTACAATTTCTCTATAACTAGCCACTTAAATTCCCCCTCAATTTAATGTATGCTAATGCTTTAAAAAAATGAACTAAAAAAGCCATCAAAGATAGCTTTTATTATTTTATTTTTTTAACAATATCATTAACATTTGATTTAAATATTATAAGGTTTGTCATTCCTGCAACAGAATAAACCATAACTAATATACCAAATATTGTTGTTAAAGCAGCACTACTACTTTGTGGGTTAATCATAATTATAATACCACATACAATTGTTAATATTGATAAAATAATTGATAAAAACCACATATTATAGCCACAGTCTTTTAAAACCAATGAAAGTTGAATATCTACAATTGAATTAACAATAACAAACATTCCTACTACTATAGGTATTAAAATAACTAAAATATCAGGATATAGTAAAAGAATAATTCCCATAAGAATAGATAAAATTCCTACTGCTGTTAAATTTACCCAAAATATACTAATACCATAATCACTAATTAAAAATATTCCCCCTACAATTAATAAAATAGCAATTATTATAGCAATTACTTTAATTGATGTTGTAGGAAAGCATACTACAAGTATACCTAATGCAAGAAATAATAATGTAAGAATTATTGAAATATTTATATACTTATTAAACTTTTTTAACATATATTCCCTCCTTTATAATTAAATTTTACTTCACAAATTATTATTAGTCAATATGAAAAAAATATGTTATTTAACATATTCTCCATCTAGACTCCATGTTTTAGCATCAAGTATTTTAACCTTAACTATTTTACCAATTAAGGAAGAATCCCCCTTAAAATTAACTAATTTATTAGTTTCGGTATAACCCATTAATAAATCACTATTTTTAGAACTAAAACCTTCCACTAAAACATTTTCTTCTTTATTTATTAACTTTTTATTGTTAATAAGAGCATATTTATTAATAAGTTCATTAAGTCTTTGTAATCTTTCTTCTTTTTCTTCTTTTGTTGTTTCATCTTTCATATTATAAGCAGGAGTACCTACCCTTTTAGAAAAGATAAATGTATAAGCTAAATCAAATTTACATTCTTCTACTAAAGATAAAGTATCTTCAAACTGTTTATTAGTTTCTCCAGGAAAACCTACGATTATATCAGTAGTAATAGATATATTAGGTATTTGTTCTTTTAATTTTTTATAAAGGTTTAAATATTCTTCCTTTGTATATCTTCTTCCCATTAATTTTAATATATCACTATTACCTGATTGAACTGGTAAATGAACATGATTTAAAACATTAGGATATTTTTTAATAACTTCAATCATTTCATCAGTAAAATCCCATGGATGACTTGTAATAAATCTAATTCTTTCCATGCCTGTTAAAGCAACATCTTCAAGTAAATTAGCCATTGTATAATTATCATATAAATCTTTACCATAAGCATTAACATTTTGTCCTAATAAAGTTATTTCTTTATAACCTTCATTTTTTAAAGCATTAACTTCATTTAAAATATCTTCTTTTCTTCTACTTCTTTGTTTACCTCTTGTATAAGGCACAATACAATAAGTACAAAATTTATCACATCCAAGTTGAATATTAATATACGCTTTATATTTACTTTCTCTTTTTACAGGTAAATCTTCAATTATATTACCTTCAATACTTGGAGCCACTATATCTAATCTAGAATCATTAATAGATTTATATACTTCTTCACATAATTTATCTAACATATGTGTACCTACAACAAAGTTAATCCATTTATATTTTTCTAATAATTTATTTGTAATAACTTCTTCTTGAGTCATACATCCTGTTATACCTACGATTAAATCTTTTTTAATATTTTTTATATGTTTAACTCTTCCTAAAAAACCAAATACTTTATTATTAGCGTTTTCTCTTATCGAACATGTATTTAAAATAACAATATCACTTTTTTCTAATTTATCAGTATTTTTATATCCCATATATTCAAGCATAGCTATAATATTTTCACTATCATGTTCGTTCATTTGACAACCATAAGTTTTAACAAAATAATATTTATTTTTTACTATATTTTTATATTTATCTTCTTTATTATATCTTATTATTTCAACTTCAGTCTTTGTTCTTTTTCTAGCTTCTTTTAAATTAGGCAATTGCATAATATCCCTTCTTTCTAACAAAAATATTATATAAGAAAAGGATAAATTAATCAATAACTTATCCTAAACACTTTCTGTTATCGTACCATAAACAATATCATCAAGATATTCTAATTCATGATTAATAACTTGACTTTTAATTTGTTCATAGTCTTCTTTTATTTTTTCAACTATTTTTTCTACTTTAGGTAATAGTTCCTTTTCATCAAGATTATCAATTATTATTTCAAGGTTATTCATTTTTGAATAAGCCCCATAATTATCATTTTTTATATAACTTTCATATAAATTTTTAAAAGATATTAAATCTATATTATTAAATCTTTTATCTTTAAGTATTTTAGCAGTTGTATAAATATAATTATTATTAATTGATTTATCAAGAATTGTTTGACCTTTTTTATTTCTTATATTAGGAATAAACTTAATATTTTTTAATAATTGTTTAATTATTTCCATTACATCAAGATATTTTTTCATAACTAATATATGAGCGAAAGTATCACCATCTTTATTTTGATGATTTACATTCCATTTTTTATTTTTCATATGTTTAAGTACTAAATCATACCAACTTTTCTTTAACATATATGATAATACATCATATTCTTCAATATTTTTTGTATTAATGTCTACTGTTTTATCAGTTAATAGCTTATCAACAAGTTCTTTATGATCTTCATCTATTAAACTGAATATCAGCGACGGTTCTTCTTCACACTTATTTATTGCTTGTGTTTCATCATAAAACATAAATTATACACCTCTTTTTTTGCGTGACAGTTATATATTTTACCAGATAAGTCGTATTTTGTCAAATTTTATACTTATTTGGTAATAATGTCCATTAATATAATGACACTTAAATAAATTTTTATACAAAATAATAAAGGATTAATAGAAAGAAGGTTTTTAAAAGAGTAATTATATGAAAAGTAATTTATTTAAGTGTCTATATATACTATCGCCTAAAAATAGTGTTTCACCTAAATTTTTTATAAAAAAAAATGAATTTTTTTTAATTTATTCATTTTTTTCGTACTTTTTTATTTTTTTCTTTTAATTTTATTAATAATTCTTCAATTTCTTTTTTCATTTCATATACCATTCTTTCGTTATTAAAAGATAAACTATTAATAACTTCTGAATCATATAATATTTGAAGATGAAATGTTGGATCAGTAAGTTTATTATTTAAAATTAATAATTTTATGTTTTGATAATAAACTATAAATTCTTGAGCTGTTATTTCATTTGTCATAATATAATTTTCCATATTAAATAAATAATTTTCTATTTGTCTATTTTCTTCCATAATGGCCTCCTGATAAATTTAGATAAAAAAAGACGAAGTTTTGCTTCATCTTTACTACTATTTAATAATTGAAGAAACTGAACCAGCTCCAACTGTTCTTCCACCTTCACGGATAGAGAATTTTGTTCCTTGTTCTAGAGCAATTGGGTGAATTAATTCTACAGTCATTTCAATATTATCACCTGGCATTACCATTTCAACACCTGCTGGAAGTTCAATAACTCCAGTAACATCAGTTGTTCTGAAATAGAATTGAGGTCTGTAGTTTGCGAAGAATGGAGTATGTCTTCCACCTTCTTCTTTAGTTAATACATATACTTGAGCAGTGAATTTAGTATGAGGTGTAACGCTTCCTGGTTTAGCAAGAACTTGTCCACGTTCAACTTGATCACGAGTGATACCACGAAGTAATACTCCAGCGTTATCTCCAGCTTCAGCATAGTCTAATTGTTTTTTAAACATTTCAATTCCTGTAGCAACAGTTTTTTGTGTTGGTTTAATACCTACAATTTCAACTTCATCATTAAGTTTTAATTGTCCACGTTCAACACGTCCTGTAACAACAGTTCCACGTCCTGTAATTGTGAATACATCTTCAATACTCATTAAGAAAGGTTTTGCGTTATCTCTTTCTGGAGTTGGGATCCATTCATCAACTGCATCCATTAATTCGTCGATCTTTTCTTCATAAGCACTATCACCTTCAAGAGCTTTTAATGCAGAACCACGAATAACTGGTGTGTTATCTCCATCGAAACCATATTCATTTAATAGATCTCTGATTTCCATTTCTACTAGGTCTAATAATTCTTCATCATCAACCATGTCGCATTTATTCATAAATACAACGATTCTTGGAACACCAACTTGACGAGCAAGTAAGATATGTTCTCTTGTTTGAGCCATTGGTCCATCAGTTGCTGCAACAACTAGGATAGCTCCATCCATTTGAGCTGCACCTGTAATCATGTTTTTAACATAATCGGCATGCCCTGGACAATCTACGTGTGCGTAGTGTCTTTTATCTGTTTCATATTCTACGTGAGAAGTGTTAATTGTAATTCCACGTTCTCTTTCTTCTGGAGCTTTATCGATATTAGCATAATCAACGAATTGTGCTCCACCTTTTTCGCTTAATCTTTTTGTAATAGCAGCAGTTAAAGTTGTTTTTCCGTGGTCAACGTGACCAATTGTTCCAACATTAACATGTGGTTTATTACGATTAAATTTTTCTTTAGCCATAATTTTTTTCCTCCTTAAATTTATACAATATTATTTTATCTAACAATTGAATATTTTTCAACTGTTTTGGCTTATTTTGTTATAATTTTACTTTAATTATTATTAATTACCACTTTTTTTAATAATTTCTTCTGCGATTGATTTTGGTACTTCTTCATAATGATCTGCAACCATTTGGAAAGAACCTCTACCTTGAGTATTACTTCTTATACTTGTTGCATAACCAAACATTTCAGAAAGTGGAACCATTGCAGAGAAATGAATTGCATTTCCACGAGATTCTTGAGAAAGTGGTTTTCCACGACGAGCTGTAATATCACCCATAACATTACCAAAGAATTCTTCTGGTACATCAATATCTACTTTCATTATTGGTTCAAGTAGTACTGGGTTACATTTGTTTTTAGCTTCTTTTAAAGCCATACTTGCAGCAATTTTAAATGACATTTCATTAGAGTCTACATCATGATAACTACCATCATGAAGTGTAGCTTTAACATCTATCATTGGATATCCTGCTAGAATACCTGTTTTCATTGCATCTTGAAGTCCTTTGTCTACAACTGGGATATATTCTCTTGGAACTACTCCACCAACAACGGCATCAACATATTCATAACCTTTATCTGGATTTGGTTCAAAATTAATCCAAACATGTCCGTAATTACCACGTCCACCAGATTGTTTAATATATTTACCTTCACAGTCACCTGCTTTAGTAATTGTTTCACGGTAAGCAACTTGTGGTTTACCAACATTAGCATCTACAGAGAATTCTCTTCTCATACGATCAACTAATACATCTAAGTGAAGTTCTCCAATACCTGCGATTATTGTTTGTCCTGTTTCAACATCAGTTCTAACTTTAAATGTTGGATCTTCTTCTGCAAGTTTACCAAGTGCAATTGCCATCTTATCTTGATCTGCTTTTGATTTTGGTTCAATTGCAAGTTCGATAACTGGTTCTGGTACATCAATTGATTCAAGAATAATTGGTTTTTTCTCATCACATAATGTATCACCAGTTGTTGTATTTTTAAGTCCTACAGCTGCTGCTATATCACCTGTAAATACTTCTGGTATTTCAGTTCTGTTATTAGCATGCATTTGTAAAATACGACCTATTCTTTCTTTTTCATCTTTTGTACTATTTAGTACATAACTTCCACTTGTTAAGTGACCAGAATAAACCCTGAAGAATGTTAAACGTCCAACGAATGGGTCTGTCATAACTTTAAATGCTAAAGCACTGAATGGTTCACTATCTGAAACTTTCCTTTCATCTGGTTCTCCATTTAATTTAGTTCCCTTAACACTTTCAATGTCAAGTGGTGATGGTAAATAATCAATAACTGCATCTAGTAAGAATTTAATTCCTTTATTACCTAAAGCAGTTCCACACATTACTGGGAAGAATTCAGCTTTTAAAACTCCCTTTCTTATTGCTTTTTTAATCATTTGTTCACTTACTTCTTCACCTTCAAGGTATTTTTCCATAAGTTCATCATCAAATTCTGCAATAGCTTCAAGTAATTCAATATGTTTTTCTTCTGCAATTGCTTTTAAATCTTCTGGTATTTCAATTTCAGTAGAGTTTTCTTGTTCTGTGCCATCAAATTCATAAGCTTTCATAGTAACTAAATCAATTACACCATTAAATTCACTTTCTGCTCCGATAGGCCATTCAATAGGTTTTGCATTAACACCAAATCTTGCATCAATTGTTTTTAATGTATAAACAAAATCTGCTCCCATTTTATCCATTTTATTAGCGAATATAATTCTTGGAACTTTATATTCACTTGCTTGACGCCAAACAGTTTCAGTTTGTGGTTCAACTCCTGCTTGAGAGTCTAAAAGTGTTACAGCACCATCTAGTACTCTTAAACTTCTTTGAACTTCTACTGTAAAGTCAACGTGTCCTGGAGTATCTATAATGTTATAACGATATCCTTTCCAAAATGCAGTAGTTGCTGCACTTGTAATTGTAATACCTCTTTCTTTTTCTTGTTCCATCCAGTCCATTTGTGAAGCACCATCATGTGTTTCACCAATTTTATGAATTTTATTAGTTAAGAATAATACACGTTCTGTTGTAGTTGTTTTTCCAGCATCAATATGAGCCATGATACCAAAATTTCTAGTTTTTTCTAATCCAGTTTGTCTTGCCATATTATCCTCCTACCATTTCATATGAGCAAATGCCTTATTAGCTTCTGCCATTCTGTGAGTATCTTCACGTTTTTTAACTGCTGCTCCAGTTCCATTTGAAGCATCAATAATTTCATTAGCAAGATTTTCAGCCATTCCTTTTCCGCCTCTTAATCTTGCATAATTAACTAACCAACGAAGACCTAATGCTTGACTTCTGTCAGCACTAACTTCCATAGGTACTTGATAGTTAGAACCACCAACACGACGAGATTTAACTTCAAGAAGTGGTTTAATATTTTCTAATGCTTTATTGAAAACATCTAGAGGATTTTCTCCAGTCTTCTCTTTGATAATATCAAAAGCATCATATAAAATCTTTTCAGCTTTTCCTCTTTTTCCACCAATCATCATACGATTAATTAATTTAGTAACAACTTTTGAATTGTATATAGGATCTGCTAAAACATCTCTTTTAACTGCTTGTCTTTTACGCATGATTATTTCCTCCCTTCATAATTTTCTTTCGTTTAATTTATTTTACTTTTTAGGTTTCTTAGCACCGTATTTACTACGACCTTGTTTTCTGTCTTTAACTCCAGCAGTATCTAAGGTACCACGAATAACATGATAACGAACTCCGATTAAGTCCTTAACACGTCCACCACGAACTAACACAACGCTATGCTCTTGTAGATTATGTCCTTCACCAGGAATATAAGTATCAACTTCTTTTCCATTAGATAAACGAACACGAGCATATTTTCTTAAAGCTGAGTTTGGTTTCTTTGGTGTTTTTGTACCTACACGAGTACATACTCCACGTTTTTGTGGACTATTTAATTCAGTAGTTTTTCTTTGGATTGTATTAAGTCCAAATCCTAACACTGGAGATTTACTATTTCTTTTCTTATCAGTTCTATTTTTTCTGATTAATTGTTGCATTGTAGGCATAAATATCTCTCCTTTCTTTACACATAACCAGGTGTGTCATATTGCTAACTAAATTTAAGCTTTGTCAAAACAAAACCTAAATTTATCAGTAGCTATAATATAACATTAGTTTTTGTAAAAGTCAATTAAAAATTAACCAATTCCTAAATTAGAGGCACCAATACTAATTAAGATAATAGCAACAAAAAAAATAAGTAAAAATGCAAGTAATACACTAAGACCCCAACCACGATTATTTAAATGAAACATAATATCACCTCTAACGATAATATTATATGATAAATAAGAAAATTTTAAAAGACTAAATAAATAAAAACTCAAGCTAAAAAACTTGAATTTCATTTTCATATAATTTTTGATAATATAAATTATTTTTCAATAATTCATAATGATTTCCAACACCAACAATTTTTCCATCTTGTAAAACCATAATTTTATTACAGTCTTTAATAGTAGACAATCTATGAGCAATTATTAAAATTGTATAATCTTTAGAAATGGAATTAATAGATGATTGAATTTCACGCTGTGTAATATTATCAAGAGCACTAGTTGCTTCGTCAAATAAAATAATTTTACTTTTTTTAAGTAATGCACGAGCAATTGCAATTCTTTGTTTTTGTCCTCCCGATAAATTAACTCCACCCTCTCCCAAAATAGTATCATATTTATCAGGAAGGCTATCAATAAAGTCATCTATTCTAGCTAATTTACAAGCTTTTTTAATATCCTTCATTGTTATATGATCACCAAGTAACATAAAATTTTCTTTAATTGAAAAATTAAAAAGATAAGGGTTTTGAGAAATAATAGAAATATGATTACGAATCGTATTACGGTCTAATGTATTAATATCAATATCATCAATAAAAATACTATTATCGCTTACATCATAACTCTTATTTAATAAATTAAAAATCGTACTTTTTCCACTACCAGAAGCACCAACAATAGCTACTGTATCGTTAGCCTCAATATTAAAATTAATATCTTTTAATACCATTTTATCATCATATCCAAATGATACATTTTTAAACTCAATAGAACCATTAATATTTTTAAGACTAACATTTCCATATTGTTCAACTGGAAAACAATTATCGTCCATAATACTAAATATTCTGTCTTTTGCAACTTTATACTCAGTATAATATTCTTTAATTGAATTTATATTAGATATTAAACTAAATATTTCATATCGATACATATAGATAATAAGTAAATTGGTAACAGTTAATTTATTAGTACTAGCTAAATAAATTCCAATAAAAATTACTAAAAAACTTATTAAATATTCTATAGCTCCTGATAATTCCCAAATAAAATTATGCTGCATTTTTAATTTTGTATCATATTGATTGGATTGACTCATAGAATCTATTGCTATATTAGAAATAGATGGGATTATATTTAAAAGTTTAATATCTCTAATACCATGCATAACTTCATTTAAAATAGTAGTATTTCTATCTTGAATTTTACTGTAATCTCTTTGCAAGTATTCATACTTACTATATAGTTTTTTCTCAATAAAGTATACTAAAACAACACCAATTAGATAAATAATACCCAAAATATAATTTAAGAAAAATACATATATTAAAATAACCAAATTAGTAATTAAAGCAAAAGCATTATATTGAACAACACTAAGCACCCTAGAAATACTAGCTGGATCATCTTTTAATTTTTGTTGAAATTCACCTGAACTTATTTTATCAAAATTAACTACTTTTAAACTAAAGATTCTATCTAATATATCTTTCCTCAAATAATATAGTATTTTTTCTTTAATTCCCATATAAATTTTATTATTTAAAAGATTAAAAACAATATTATTAATTGCATACAAAATATAAAAAATAGAAAACCAAATAGCTGATACATAATTTAACTGTGTAATACTAGTCACCAAATTAGCTTCTATTATAGGTCTTAGAATATCAGATCCAGACACTAGTAAAGTCGTTAATGCCAAAAGTATTATTCTACCTCTTACTTTACTAAAATATTTTTTCATACTCTTCTTAATAAGTCACACCACCCATATAACTATCTGTTTATAAGCTATATCAGCATTAAATATAAAATAAAAATAAAATTTAAGTTTTTCACAATTATATTCTTTAAATATGATTAATAACTACATAACTAACAGGTAGAAAAATTTATTTAAAATAGTAAATTAATTTTACTCTTTAATTAAAAATTATCTAAAATCTATGATTAAATAAACAGTTACTTTATCATAAAAAACAATAACCCAAGTATTTCTATAACGCAAGCAAAAGTAATTACGATTAATAACTGACCAGGTACATGGGCAGCCTCATTTCGATATACTAATTTTTTTTGATATTGGTTAACTAAACTCTGTGCTTGTTCATCTGTATACCCTTTTTGTTTTAAACTTTCAAGTACAGCATCCATTAGTACCAACTGATCCATATTACTAGGTAATACCACAATAATAGTACCATTCATATCTTCAGACATATAAGCACCATTTTCAGAAAAAGCAGTAATAATATCTTGATAATTTTCGTCCATTCCCATTTTTATATCATAATGATCACCATTAGATTTTACTGCCATTTTAAATTCTCCCGACTGTTCTAAAACATTTTCACCAATCATTTCCAAAGCCATTTTTAATTCAGGAGATATAGTATTTAAAATATCTGCATAAGAAACATTAGGATTATAACTATTTGCTAAATCATAAATTCTTTGCTCAAAAGCAGGATCTAATTGATTTCCATTTGATGGTATAGGAAAATCACCATAAATAATTTTAAAATTATTTTCTTCATACTTTTCTTTAATAAATTTCATATCCATATTAGTATTTAAAGAAAAATTAGGATTATTAGTAACTAATAAAATTGTCATCATAGTAACAAAATTCATAGCTTCTGGATTTTTACTAGAAGAATTAATTTGAACTGTGCCATCTTCATTAACATGAATAGGTTTATTACTAGCAACTTCTTTTCTTTCTTCCTCTAAGGTACTATCTAGCATTTGACTATCACCAGATTGTTGCATAACATCATCAAGTTTATCAATAGATGTTTCCACCCCATTTTCTTTATCTATTATTTGATTTCTATTATGATAATAATCAACAACCTCATCTACATTCTTTTCAAAATGGTAAACATCATTCTCATTCTGAATAGAGTTAACAATATCTTCAGTATTACCAGTAATATAAACACCAACATCATTAAGTTTATTAATATTTTCTGTTACTAAGTCATTTTTAATTTCAGAAACCTGTTGATTAGATTTTTCATGAATTTTTGTCTTTTCATCTACATACTCTTTAACAATATTTTCTAACAAAATAGATGACTTATATAAATCAGAATTGCCATCTAATTTTTCACATACTGCTATAAGTTCATCTTTTAGTTCTACATCAACATTATTTTGTTCCAAAAATTTATAAACTTCCTGTTTTAATTCATCAATCGTTTTTGAACCATTAACTCTAAAAAGATAAGCCTGTAAATAATCTTCTGCTTGCAACATGTGTTTTTGATTTTGCTCCAATTCGTTTACATAATCATTTAACAAATATGCTTTCTCCATAATAAAACCTACTCTCTATTATAGATAATAACATACTTTTAAAAATCATAAAAGATGAAAAGTGACTTAATTAACACTTAGTATACAAAAAAAGAAGAGCCTACATAAACTCTTCTTCTAATGTTTCAAGTGGTTCTTCATCAGCAAATTGACTTGCTAAATCAAAATCAACATTTTTATATTTTTTAGCACCAGTTCCAGCAGGAATTAATTTACCAATAATAACATTTTCTTTTAATCCTTCTAGATGGTCAACTTTACCACGAATAGCAGCATCTGTTAAGATACGAGTTGTCTCTTGGAAACTTGCTGCAGATAAGAATGATTCTGTTTCAAGAGATGCTTTTGTGATACCTAATAGAACAGGGCGTCCACTAGCTGGCATCTTACCATTAATGATAGCCTCTTTATTAGCTTCTGTAAATGTTGAGAAGTCAATTAAAGCACCAGGTAAGAACTTAGTACCTCCACCCTCAACAATACGAATCTTACTAATCATCTTACTAGCAATAACTTCAATATGCTTATCAGATATATCAACACCTTGACTACGGTAAGTATTTTGTACTTCTTTTAAGATATATTCTTGTGTAGTAAGTGGATCTGTCACAGCAAGTAATTCTTTAGGGCTAATAGCTCCTTCAGTTAATTTTTCACCAGCTACAACTTTAGAACCTTTTTCTACACGAAGTTTAGCACCATAATTTGTAACATGTTCTTTTGTTTCAACATCATTCTTAATAGAAATTCTGAATTTACCATGGTCTTCATCAATTTTAGTAACTGTACCATCGATTTCAGCAATAGTTGCTTTTCCTTTTGGAATACGAGCTTCGAATAACTCTTGTACACGAGGAAGACCTTGTGTAATATCTTCTCCACCAGCAACTCCACCAGTATGGAATGTTCTCATGGTTAACTGAGTACCAGGTTCACCAATAGATTGAGCAGCCATAACACCAATTGCTTCACCAACTTCAACCAAATTACCAGTAGCTAAGTTACGTCCATAACATTTTTGACATACGCCATGTTTAGATGCACAAGTTAAAATTGTACGGATTTCTACTTCTTCAACACCACTAGCAACAATCTTATCAGCTAATTGCTCAGTAACAAAAGTTAATTTATCACAAATAACCTCTTTAGTTGTAGGATTAATTACTTTCTTATTAGTGTATCTACCAACAATTCTATCACGAAGTGATTCAATTACACTACCAGTCTTGTCATTAATAAATGCATGAACAACAACACCTTGATCAGTACCACAATCTTCTTCACGAACAATGATATCTTGACTAACATCTACCAAACGACGAGTTAAGTAACCAGAATCAGCAGTCTTTAATGCGGTATCGGCACTACCTTTACGAGCACCGTGTGTACTTAAGAAGAACTCTGATACTGATAATCCTTCTTTGAATGAAGATAATACTGGGATTTCAACACTTTCTCCATTTGGTTTAGCCATTAAACCACGCATACCTGCAACTTGTGTAAAGTTAGAGATATTACCACGTGCTTTAGAGTGCATCATCATGAAGATTGGGTTATCTAAATCAGCATTAGCTTTTTCTTGAAGTTCTGCTTGAACTTTGTCTTTAGCAGCATTCCATGTTTCAACTACTTTTTCATATCTTTCTTGATCAGTAATTAAACCACGTTTATATTGTTTATTAATATTGTCAACAACTTTTTGAGCATCACGAACAATTTCAGGTTTCTTATCACTACTTACAACATCAGCCATAGATACTGTAATACCAGCTATTGTTGAATATTTGAATCCTAAGTCTTTTAACTTATCAAGCATGATAGAAGTTTCAGTTGTTTTATAACGCTTAAATACTTGAGCAATTACTTTCTCTAATACACCTTTAGCAAAAGGTTTAACAAGAGGCATATTAGCAACTACTTCAGGAATATTTTGTCCCATTTCAATAAAGTATTTATTTGGTGTAATATTTTGAATATTATCATCAGTTGGTTCATTAATAAATGGGAATGAATCAGGTAAAATTTCATTAAATTTAATCTTACCAACAGTAGTTACTAAATATTTTCCATGTTGTTCTTCTGTAAATAATTTATATTTGAAAGAATCAACTGGAATAACGATTCTTGTATGAAGAGTAATTTCTCTTCTTTCATAAGCCATTAAAGCTTCATTAGTATTTTTAAATAATCTTCCTTCACCTGGAAGTCCAGCTTTTTCCATAGTAATATAGTAGTTACCTAAAACCATATCCTGGCTTGGTGTAACAATAGGGTCACCTGATTTTGGATGTAAGATGTTATTAGCACCTAACATTAAAAGTCTAGCTTCTGCTTGAGCTTCTTCTGATAAAGGTACATGAACAGCCATCTGGTCACCATCGAAGTCTGCATTAAATGCAGTACAAACAAGTGGGTGTAAACGAATTGCTTTACCACCAATTAAGATTGGTTCAAATGCTTGAATACCAAGTCTATGAAGTGTAGGAGCACGGTTTAATAATACTGGGTGTTCTTTAATTACTTCTTCAACAACATCCCAAACAATAGGATCTTGATTTTCAATTAATCTCTTAGCAGCTTTAATATTATGTGCAATATCTTTACTTACTAAGCCATGAATAACATGAGGTTTAAATAATTCAAGTGCCATTTCCTTAGGAATACCACATTGATACATCTTAAGTGATGGACCAACAACAATAACGCTACGGCCAGAATAGTCAACACGCTTACCTAATAAATTTTGACGGAAACGTCCTTGTTTACCTTTTAACATGCTAGAAAGTGATTTTAAAGGTCTATTTCCAGCACCAGTTACACTTCTACCACGGCGTCCGTTATCAAATAAAGCATCTACTGCTTCCTGTAACATACGCTTTTCATTTTGAATAATAATAGATGGAGCACCTAAATCAATTAATTTCTTTAAACGATTATTACGGTTAATAACACGACGATATAAATCATTTAAATCACTAGTAGCAAATCTACCACCATCAAGTTGAATCATTGGTCTAAGTTCAGGCGGAATAACTGGAATACAATCTAGAATCATCCATTCAGGTTTATTACCAGATTTATGGAATGCATCAAGAACATCAATTCTTTTAAGTAATCTTGTTCTTTTTTGTCCTTGAGCATCTTCTAATTCTTTTGTAATTTCTTCTAATTCTTTTTCAATATCAACTTTCTTTAATAACTCTTTAATTGCTTCAGCACCCATACCAACTTTGAAAGTATTTCCATATTTTTCATAGTAAGCACGGTATTCTTTTTCAGATAAAGTTTGTTTATTTTCAAGTGGAGTATTTCCTTTATCGATAACGACATAACTAACAAAGTATAATACTTCTTCCAAATCTCTTGGACTCATATCAAGTACAAGACCCATACGAGATGGAACACCTTTAAAGAACCAAATATGAGATACTGGAGTAGCAAGTTCAATATGACCCATTCTCTCACGTCTTACCTTGCTACGAGTAACCTCAACTCCACAACGATCACAAACTATATTCTTATAACGTACTCTCTTATACTTACCACAAGCACATTCGAAATCTTTAGTAGGCCCAAAAATCTTTTCACAGAATAATCCATCACGTTCTGGTCTTAAAGTACGGTAGTTAATAGTTTCTGGTTTTTTAACCTCACCATAACTCCACTCACGAATTTTTTCAGGAGATGCAATACCAATTTTTAAAGCTTCAAATTTATCAACTGCTATCATATTATTCATCTCCTTCCATTAAATCTTTTTCAATCATTTCTTCATCAAAGTCGAAATCATCATTAAATTCATCATCTTCATCAGATTCATAACTACTATCTTCATCATCAACATCATCATCTGTAATTAATGGTGCATCTATTTCATTTTCATTTGTATTGAATTCATCTTTATACTCATCTTGTTCAATTTCTTTTAAATCAAGTTCATGTCCTTCATCATCAATAATAGAAATATCAAGTCCTAAAGCTTGGAATTCTTTCATTAATACTCTAAATGATTCTGGCATACCAGCTTGATCAATTTCTTCACCTTTTACAATAGATTCATATACTTTAACACGTCCAAGTACATCATCAGACTTATAAGTAATGATTTCTTGTAATGTATGAGCTGCACCATATGCCTCTAATGCCCAAACTTCCATTTCACCAAATCTCTGTCCACCAAATTGAGCTTTACCACCAAGAGGTTGTTGTGTAACTAATGAGTAAGGTCCAGTAGAACGAGCATGAAGTTTATCATCAACCATGTGGTGTAGTTTAATCATATACATAACACCAACTGATATACGATTATCAAATGGTTCACCAGTACGACCATTATAAAGAATAGTCTTACCATCTTCATCCATTCCAGCTTCCTTCATCATATCAATAATATCTTGGTTAGAAGCACCATCAAATACTGGAGTAGCAAAATGAACATTTAATTTCTTAGCAGCCATACCTAAGTGTAACTCTAGAATTTGTCCAATATTCATACGGCTTGGTACACCTTGTGGATTTAACATAATATCAACTGGAGTACCATCTGGTAAGAATGGCATATCTTCACTAGGTAAAATCAATGAAATAACACCTTTGTTACCATGACGTCCAGACATTTTATCACCAATTTGAATCTTACGCTTTTGAGCAATATATACACGAATTACTTTACTTACACCAGCTGGTAATTCATCATTATCTTTTCTTGAATAAATTTTAACATCATGAACGATACCTTCTCCACCATGTGGAACACGTAAAGATGTATCACGAACTTCACGAGTTTTTTCTCCAAAGATAGCATGTAATAATTTTTCTTCACTTGTTAATTCAGCCATTCCTTTTGGAGTAACTTTACCAACTAAGATATCTCCTTCATGTACTTCAGTACCAATAATAACGATACCATTTTCATCAAGGTTCTTACGAGCATCATCACCAACATTAGGAATATCACGAGTAATTTCTTCAGGTCCTAACTTAGTCTCACGACATTGCATTTGATAATCTTCAATATGAATAGAAGTATAAACATCATCTCTTACTAATTTTTCATTTAAGATAACAGCATCCTCATAGTTATAACCATCAAAAGTCATAAATGCTACTACGACATTCTTACCTAAAGCAAGTTCACCTTTATCCATACTAGGTCCATCAGCAATAACATGTCCACGTTCTACTTGATCACCTACATGAACAACTGGTCTATGATGATAACATGAATCCTGGTTGGACTCCTCAAAGTTTGCTAAATAATAAGTATCTTTTCCTGTTTTATTTTTAATAACAATTTGTTTAGCATCAACATATTCAACAATACCATCAGCTTTTGCTAAAATAGCGGCTCCACTATCACGAGCAGCAATATATTCAACACCAGTACCAACTAAAGGAGCTTCTGCTTTTAATAATGGTACAGATTGACGTTGCATGTTAGCACCCATTAAAGCACGAGTAGCATCATCATGTTCCAAGAATGGAATACAACTTGTTGTAACAGCTACTACTTGTTGTGGACTAACATCAATATAATCTACTTGTTCTGGTTTAACTAAGATAGTATCTCCTCTAAATCTAGCAGAAACTAACTTATCTGTCATAATATTTTCATCATTAGTAGATACAGTAGATTCAGAAATAATAACATCATTTTCTTCATCAGCTGTTAAATAATCTACTTGTTCAGTAATCTTACAGTTCTCAACTTTACGATATGGAGTCATAATAAATCCATATTCATCTACTTTAGCATAACTTGCTAAAGAGGTAATAAGTCCAATGTTAGCACCTTCAGGAGATTCAATAGGACAGATTCTACCATAGTGAGAAGGATTAACGTCACGTACTTCCATACCAGCTCTATCTCTAGATAATCCACCTGGTCCTAATGCTGATAAACGACGCTTATTAGTAAGCTCACTGATTGGGTTAATTTGGTCCATAAATTGAGATAATTGGCTAGAACCAAAGAATTCTTTCATAGCAGCAGTAACTGGTCTAATATTAATTAATGTTTTAGGAGTTACTTCTTCCATCTCTTGAGTAGTCATTCTTTCACGAATAACTCTTTCCATACGACTAACACCAATTCTAAATTGATTTTGTAATAATTCACCAACTTGACGAATACGACGATTTCCTAAATGGTCAATTTCATCATAATTACCAACACCATTCAATAAACATAAATAATATGATACAGATGCATAAACATCAGAAATAGTAAGTCTTTTAACTTCAAGTGTTTGATCATTTCCAATAACTGTAATAATTTCTTTTTTATTATTAGGATTATAAATTTTAATTTCTTGAATTAATTTATAATTGTCTAATTCTTCATTAATTTTTGCTTCTCTTACTCCATAACCATCTTCTAATAATGGTCTTAAAGTATCAAGAACATCTTTAGTAAGTAAAGTACCTTTTTCAATAATTACTTCGCCATTTACTTTAATATCTTCTGCTAAAGTTTGATTAAGTAAACGATCAATTACATTAAGTTTACGATTAAATTTATAACGACCAACTTTAGCTAAATCATAACGAAATTCATCAAAAAATCTAGTAATAATTTGGTTCTTTGAAGAATCCAAAGTAGCTGGTTCCCCTGGTCTTAATTTTTCATAAATTTCAATTAATGCTTCATCAGTATTTTTAGTAGAATCTTTTGCTATAGTATTTTCAATATATTCACTTTTACCAAACATTTCACGGATATCATCATCACTAGACAAGCCAAAAGCACGCAACAATGTTGTCAAAGTTACCTTTCTAGTACGATCAATTCTTACATATAATACATCTCTGGCATCAGTTTCAAACTCAAGCCAAGTACCACGTGTAGGAATAATTTGAGAAGTAATTAATTCTCTACCGTTTTTATCGATTTCACGATTAAAATATACACTTGGAGAACGCACTAATTGACTAATAATAACACGTTCAGCACCATTGATAATGAACGTACCACTATCTGTCATAATAGGCATATCACCTAAGAATATTTCTTGTTCCTTTACTTCTCCTGTTTCATGATTAAAAAGTCTAACATCAACCTTAAGTGGAGCAGAATAAGTTGTTTCCCTATCTTTACATTCTTTAATAGAAAATCTTGGTTCATCAAAATGATAATCACCAAACTCTAGAGATAGAGTACCAGAAAAATTTTCTACGGGGAATAAGTCCTCAAATACCTCTTTAATACCATTAGTAATAAAGTCTTGGTATGATTTTGTTTGGATTTCTAGTAAATCCTTTAATTCGTAAGTATTTCTAATTCTAGAAAAGCTTCTTCTTTGGCGATAGTCACCACAATTAATTATCTTATATGCCACTAAAATTCACCCCTATACATAATAATCAAAGAACATATTTATTAAAAATAATACGTTGCCAATTTATATTATTAGCATAAAATCCGCAACAAGTCAACGAATTTCACACTTTATTACAAAAAAACCTTTATTTTTTTCTAAAACAGTAACTTTATACTCTTTTTCTAAATCTTTTACTAATGATTTAGCACCTTGGTCTTTATGAATAACTAAAAATAGTTTACCATCACTTGTTAAATAATCTTTCGCATGAAACAAAATTTCATAAACTATTTTTTTACCAGCTCTAATTGGTGGATTCGTAATAATAGTTTGAAATTTATCATGTATGTTTTCATAACAATTACTTTCTATAATATAAATATCTACATTATTTTCTTTTGCACTCATCTTTGCTAGATGCAAAGCTCTTTTGTTAATATCACACATGGTAACAGAATTTCCTGTAACTTTAGATGCAAAAATTCCAATTGGACCATAGCCACAACCAACATCTAAAATATTACCAGTTACTTCCTTCCAAGGAATAGAAGTCAATAACAGTTTAGTTCCATAATCCAAATGTTCTTTACAAAAAACCCCATTATCAGAATAAAAAATCATTTTATAATTCAAGACATCGACATCAAATTTTCTAATTTCACTTTTTAAATCAACATTATCAAAATATTGGGCCAAAAGTATCACCTCAAAAAAATAAAAGAACCAACTATCAACAAAAAACAGTTAGTTCTCCTTTCGTACCTATATAATACAACACAAGTAAATTTTTTTCAAGCAATTTTTTCAATATTACGAAACTATGTAAAATATGCTATAATAGCACACATTATGCAGGAAGGAGTAAATAAAATGAATAGTGAATTATTAACAGAAGAAGAAGTAAGAGAATATATTGAAAGTGAACTTGATTATTTAAACTTAGATGAAACTATGTTTAATCAATATGTAAAGTTTATTATGAAAATTGATAGATTTAGAAAATGTAATGTAAAAACTAAAATTTATAATGTAAATGGAGCTTTTGCATTCTTTGAAGAAAAATTCAGTCAACTATATGACTTATTTTTAAAAGAAGGATATGATAAAGAAACCAGTCTAGAACTAAGAACAAAAGAATAAAAATTAAAATTTTTATTTGCCTTGGTCGTTGCCTTCCAAGTTTCCTACTTCATAGATAGAGTACCCTCTATTCTCCATAGGCTTAAATTCCGGTAGTCGCTACCGTACTCATTATTTTTATTTATCTATATTTTATTTTAGTTTAGTTTCTTAATTTTGATAATGTATTCTTAATCCTTCAAACATAATATTGATACTTGCATTGATATCTCTGTCATTCTTATTACCACAGTTGGTACATTCCCAATTTCTAATACTTAAGTTATTGGTTACTTCAGTCTTACTTCCACAATGACTACACATCTTACTGCTTGAATAAAAAGTATTTACTTGATAATAATACTTCCCTTGTAGTTCGGTTTTCCATTTTAGTAATTCACATATCTTATTAAAACTGGCATCTAATACTGATTTTGCTAAATGATGATTACTACTAATTCCTCTTACATTTAGCTTCTCACTCACAACGATATCATGCTCTTTTACTATCTTATTAACTATCGTAATCATATTATGTTTTCTACTATTTTTTATCTTACTATAAATTCTAGCTAGTCTGATTTTTGTCTTATTATAATTGTTGCTTCCTCTTACTTGTCTAGATAACTTCTTCTGTATTCTTTTTAATTGTTTCTCTCTTTTTAAGATTTCTTTCGGATTAGAATATTTTTCTCCATCACTTGTAATTATTAAATCTTTGATTCCTAAATCAATTCCTACAATACTAGTTGGTTTTACTTTTTCTTTTATAAATTCTGTTTCTTCTACTACTACACTTACATAGTATTTATTCGTAGTATCTCTTTCTATTGTGGCATTTATAATATTTCCATTTATACTATCTAAGTTACGATAACCTCTAATACTAACAAGTCCTAATTTAGGTAATTTTATTTTCTTATTTTTTAAATCCACTTCTATATTACTATAGTTGTTACCCTTATAACTACTCTTTATACAAGTAGTCCTATAACTTTGTTTACTAAATTTATTTTTAAATACTGGGTATCCACTTCTTTTACTAAAGAAATTTTTATAACCGTCTTCTAAATTAAAAATACTATTTCTTAAACTACAACTATCTACTTCTTTTAGAAATGGATATTCTACTACTAATTCTTTTAATTCTTTACACATATCATATGCTTTTTGGTAACCATTTTCCTTACATTTATTTAGAAAATGATTATATATAAATCTAGTGCACCCAAATGTTTTATGAACTAATTCTCTCTGATTATCTGTTAAATACATTCTGAATTTATAAGCTTTATACATGATGATATCCTCCCTTGATGGTTATGTCTTACTATTATAATAATCAAACTTATGTGTGTCAATAAAATATGGCAAAAAAATTAACTTTAAGTATAACTGATATGATTATCATTAAGTATGACTTCCCCTATTATATTAAAAATGGCACAAATTGGGTCCAGTTTCCAGTTTTGTCGTAAGTAAACAAATGGGGTTTTTAAAATTTATAAAGAGAAAAAGTGCTTCTGAAATGGATTGTCCATACTGTGGTGGTACTATGTTACCTCTTGATTTTAAAAATTAAAGGCTTTTCTTTAATCTTTTTGATGTGAACTTAATTTTACTAAGTCCTTTTTATATTCAATACCAATCTGAACGCACTTTCCTTATATACAAAAAATGCCATCTTGCGTTCTGATAGAAAAAATTTTATTACAGATTTAAATTTAATGAGAATGCTAGGCTTTGAAGAAAAAATGATAAAAGAAAGTTTTTCTTTATATAATAGGCATCCTGAAAAGGTACATGCAAAGAAATGCTTTTTTATAGAAATTAAATATCAAGATACAGATAAAGGGATCATAACAGATTTATTTAAAATTAGTGATAAAGATTTCGAAAAGAAATTTCAGACAAACATTGTTCAATTATTAAAAAAATACCCATTAACAGAAGAAACAAAAGATGTTTGGAAAATACTTGCTAATTTAACAGATGTTGAATTATATAACGAATATCATTTAACAAGAAAAGAAATAGCAGATATTTATCCAACAACAAAAGAAGAATTAAAAGTATTAGTTTTTATAGCCAAATTAGATGATAAAAAAATCTTATCAAAATATGGAATAACTAGAAAAGAACTCTTAGAAAAGCGTCCATTAAATAAATCTACACTAACTGCCTTAAAGACTATTTTGTTAACATCAGAAAAAACAATCCAAAATGCTTTCCACCAGTCAAAAGATGAAGTTCTTCATTTAAGAACAATTACTGTTGAAATGATAAACGATGCTAATCAAAAAATTCGTATGCAGCGTGCCAAACCTTGTAGTAAAGAAGAACTTATGCAAATGTTTATACAAAAGAAAAAAGGAACTAACCCAAACGGATAGTTCCTTTTATATTGAATTTATTTTACTTAAATTCAACAGTAGCTCCAGCTTCTTCAAGCTTAGCTTTGATTTCATTAGCTTCATCTTTAGAAATGTTTTCTTTTACAACACCATTGTTATCAACGATATCTTTAGATTCTTTTAATCCTAATCCAGTAATTTCACGAACTACTTTGATAACACCAACTTTAGCAGCTCCACCATCAGCGATTACTACTGATACTGTAGAACTTCCTTCGTCTTCGCTAGCTCCGCCAGCAACAGGTGCAGCTACTGCAACAGCAGATGGATCAACACCAAATTCTTCTTTCATTGCATCTACTAATTCTTTAATTTCTAAAAGACTCATTTCTTTTAAACTTTCGATAAAGCTTTCTTTTGTTAATTTAGCCATTTTAATTTCCTCCTTAAATTTTTAATAATTAATTTTCTTCTTTTTGTTTAGCATATAAATCTAAGCTGATTGATAAATCTCTTGGTATACCAATTAATGCACCAGCTAACATAGTAAGTAGTCCTTCTCTTGATGGAATCTTTGCAAGTTCAGCAAGTTCAGCTTGGCTTGTTAATTCTCCATCTACAATCCCTACTTTTAAAACTAATGCTGGGTGAGTTTTAGCAAAATCAGTTAAAACCTTAATTGGAGCAATTGCATCATTACCATAAGCAAAAGCACTTGGTCCTTCTAAACTAGTATTAACATCAATGTTTAAATCATTAAATGCTCTAGCCATTAAAGTATTTTTGTATACTTTGTAATCAGCACCAGTATCACGAAGTTTAACTCTTAATTCTTTAGATTCGTTATCAGTAAGACCACGATAATCAAATAATACAACAGTAGTAGCTTCTTGAACTTTAGCTTTTACTTCATCAATAATTTCTTGTTTCTTAGCAAGAATATTAACATTTGCCACCATTACACCTCCTCATAATTTTTAATTTAGGGTTGCCACATAAAAAGTCCCTGGTTACCCAAGGACTTTTTTAAACTTTATATAAAGTCCTCGGCAGGATTTATTTATATACCTGCTGTCTATGGCACCAATAAATTACTAATATTATATATTACCAATTACTATTTGTCAAAAGAATTTACTAAAATTTTAATTCCAGGACCCATAGTAGTTGTAATAGCGATATTCTTAACATAATCACCTTTTACTGTAGCAGGTTTAACTTTAAGAATAGTAGCCATAAATGCATTAAGGTTTTCTAGTAATTGTTCTTCTGTAAAAGAAGATTTACCAATAATACCATGTACATTTCCAAAACTATCAGTTCTATATTCAACACGACCAGCTTTAACTTCATTAACTGCTTTAGTAACGTCCATTGTTACAGTACCAGTCTTAGGATTTGGCATTAATCCTTTAGGACCTAAAACTTTACCTAATTTTCCTAATAAAGGCATCATATCAGGGGTAGCAATCATAACATCAAAATCGAACCAATTTTCTTTTTCGATTTTTCCTAACATGTCAACATCGCCAACATAATCAGCACCAGTTTCTTTTGCTTTAGTAGCATTTTCACCTTTAGCAATAACTAATACCTTTTTAGTTTTTCCTGTACCATGAGGTAAAACGATAGCTCCTCTTAATTGTTGATCAGCCTTTTTTGTGTCTAAGTTAAGTCTTACAGCTACTTCTACAGTAGAGTCAAACTTACTAACTGAAGTTTCTTTTGCTAATTTTACAGCTTCTTCTTTAGAATATGCTTTATTCTTTTCAATTTTTTCGCAAGCTGCAACATACTTCTTTCCTCTTTGTTTCACTTTAATTCCTCCTTATGTGGTTTATTTCGATAATCTCGAAAATACGGATTTTTTTAGGAGTGCGGATCCTCCCACATAGTAATAAATAAGTATTTATTAATCTACTACTTTGATTCCCATGTTACGAGCAGTTCCTTCAACAATTTTCATTGCTTCTTCAACTGTGTAAGCATTTAAATCAGGTAATTTCGTTTCTGCAATTTCTGTTAATTGAGCTTTTGTAATTGTACCAACAGTTTCGTTAGAACCTTTACTAGCACCTTTTTTAACATTAGCTGCTTTCATTAATAAGAATGCAGCTGGTGGAGTCTTAATTACGAAATCAAAACTTCTATCATCATAAATTGAAATTTCAACTGGTAAAATATCTCCCATTTTTTCTCTTGTTGCATCATTGTACTTAGTACAAAAATCTTGTAAATTAATTCCTGCAGGTCCTAAAACTGTTCCAACTGGTGGAGCAGGTGTAGCTTTACCAGCAGCAATTTGTAATTTGATTTTCTTAACAACTTCTTTTGCCACGAAAAACACCTCCTATAATTTTTTGTCTTCGTGAGTGGTTCAAATAGCTATCCGCTTACCATAAGTATATGGTATTTAGCCTTGCTTCCCACTAATCGAATTTATCTATATAAACATATAGCCCCTAAATAATATCATTAAACCCTGTAAAAATCAAGTAATTTTTCTTATTTTTCACTCGGATTAACGCCAAAATAAACATTTGTTAGTCTTTCTATCAAACTGACATCTATTTTTTTACTATGGACACTTTCCATAAAGCCAAATTCAACATATTCATTACACTTATCATTAACTAAATCACTAGAAATATGAAAAATATTACTAGCAAATATAATATTTTCATCTGATAACTTATTTTTAATTAAAAATTCACACAACTCATAATCATATGGAAAGTCAAAAGTATGCATAATAATATCATTTAATTTAGAATCATTATACTTAGCTAGTTCCAAACTCATCGCTTTCCTAGCTTTATTATCTTTCTTTTCTATATCTAATAAACAGTACTTATAAGATAGATTTTTAAGTTGTGCATACATATCTTTCGTTATTTTCATAAAACTATGCCATTTCTATTTCAGACATACCAACTTCAACAGAAGTTTCTTGTCCAAATAAATCTACAAGTAGCATAATTTTTTGATTAGCAGCATCAACAGAATCAATTGTACCAAACATTCCAGAGAATGGTCCACTAACAATTTTAACCTTGCTTCCTACTTCTAATTCTTTGTTGACATCTAATCTACTCATACCCATATTATTTAAAATATTATCAACTTCATAAGGTTGAAGTGGCGTTGGTTTAGCTCCCTTTCCACTAGAACCAATAAATCCTGTAACACCAGGTGTATTACGAACAACATACCAAGCTTCGTCACTCATAACCATTTCAACCAAAATATAACCTGGGAACATTTTTTTAATTTTTTCTTTTGTTTGTCCATCTTTTTCTTCAATAATTTTTTGTTCTGGAACAATTACTCTAAAAATATAATCTTTCATATCCATGCTTTGAGCACGCATTTCAAGTTTTTCTTTTACTTTGTTTTCATGTCCAGAATAAGTATTTACTACATACCATTGTTTATCCATCACTATACACCTGCCTTTAATAATGCAATAATTAAATCTATTAAATAGAAAAATACTGCAAAGAATACTATAAATATAATAGTTGCAATTGAATATTTAACCATATCTTTTTTAGAAGGCCATTTTACTTTTGACATTTCACTCTTTACTTCTTTAAAGAATGTAACAACTTTAGAATGTTTTTTCTTATTCGTCTTTTTACTTTTTACTGATTTCTTTTGTGGTTTCTTCTTACTATCTTTAGAATCAACCTTTTTTTGTGTCTTTTCTTCTTTTTTAATCTTAGCAAGCTCTTCATCAACATCGATAACTTCTCTTGTGTCTTTTACAACCTTTGCCATATACCCACCTAACCTTTTTTATCAAAATAAAAACACCTTTTCGTGTTCACCAATAAATTAGCACAAAAAGGTAATAAAGTCAATAACTATGAGAAATAAAATATAACTCCAATTAAGATAACCATTAATGATGCAACAACTGTCATCAAAAAGAAAGTATGTCCAAAAGCTGCTTCATCTTTATTTGCAAACATTTTACCAGCTTCTGTTGCTTTCATATAGGCTAAATTCGAAGAATGCCCTTTACCATCTTGATTTTTATTTTTATTAATAACATAATCAGAATAATAAGAAATAGTACCATCTACTAAAACAGACCTATAATACTCTCTATCTTCTTGAGGGTACCAAAAGGAAAAACTATCAAAGTTATTTCTAACAAATTCAGGTGATATTAATGTTGTAGTAGGATTATCAGAATATAGCCAAAGAGCTACCATAGACATCCAAGTTAAGTTATGCAAAATTGCCTGTTCTTTATTATCAGCAACAACACTAGTAATCGGCATAATTTTATTTTCATCAAATTCGTAAATACCATTTTCAAAATAAATATTATTAACATCAAAATTTCTAACCATATAGTTATTTTTATGTAGTTGTTTTAACATCATATCCATTAAAACTAACGCTACTTGTTTCTGAGAAACGGTATCACTTTTTAAATTTGTATTAATTAAACTTACCTTTGCCATAGCACCACCTAGTATAATTATATCATCTAAATTTCTTTTTTCAATGACATAAAATAAAAATCTAGACTTTTATATCTTTCAAATTTTGCTTAAGCTGTTTTCTAATTCGAAATAGATAATTTGTAACATTTTTAAGTGGATAATCTAATAAAGATGCGATATCGCAGTTTGAAAAACCATTCATCTTTAATTCTAAAATACAAGAATGAGGAAAATCTAGTGACAAAATAAAATCATGAATAATATTTTCAGTTTCATTTTCTTCCGCCAATAACTGTGGTAATACTTCATTTTTATCTTCAGTAATATCAATCAAATAACATTCATTATTTTTATTAACCGGCATATATAAAGAAATTGCCTGATTTAAACATTTATGTTTCGTAGAACTTTTAGCTGTTAAAACATTTAAAATCCTATTTTTCATAGATACAATTGCATATGTATAAAATAAAACATTATTATCAGAATTATAATTTTTAACAGCACTAGAAAGTCCTACATACGCTTCTTGAATTAAATCTTCTAATTCAAGACCATACTGTTTTGCTTCCTTTTGATAACTAATTGCTAAACGATAAATAATCGGTTTATACTTTTCAAACAATAATTCCCTTGCATCATCATTTTCTTCTTCCACTAAATACATAATTTCGTAATCATTTAAATCCCTATATGTTGACATTTTCTACCTTCTTTTCTGTCTAACCACCTCATAAATCATAATACCAGCTGCTACTGAAGCATTTAGACTATTTACTTTACCATACATAGGAATTCTAGCTATAAAATCACATGATTCACGAACCATTCTTGACATTCCACTACCTTCATTACCAATTACTAACGCAATCTTACCAGAATAATCAATTTCACGGTAATCCGTACTATTTACCATATCAGTACCAACAATCCAAAAACCATTCTTTTTTAAATCAGAAATAGTATTAGATAAATTAGTAACCATGGAAATAGGAATATTATCAATTGCGCCTGTACTTGTTTTAATAACAGTAGCATTAATGGAAACTCCTCTATCTTTAGGAATAATAATACCACTAACACCAGCTGCTTCACTAGTACGAATAATAGCACCTAAATTATGAGGATCTTCTAAATGGTCCAAAATGATAATAAAAGAATTATCATCATTCGTAAAGTCATGGTAATCTGCATAACTAAAATCCACAACATCTAAAATTATACCCTGATGAACACCTTTTGCAAGTTGGTCTAATTCTTTTTTCTCCCTAAAAACAGTCGGAATTTTGAATTTTCCTATAAGGAAAATTAAATTTTCGTCATGAAAACCAGTCTGTAAATAAACTTTTCTAACTTTTTCATTTTTTTTCAAAAATTCTTCTGCTACATTTCTACCATATACTAACATAATGTTCCCTCCAATATTTCTTCCATAATTTCATCAATACGATTATGATAATTTTTTAATTCCAAATAACCAATTAAAGCTTCCAAACCAGTTGCCTGTTTATAAGTAATAATATCACAGTTTTTAGGGTGAGAATGACTCTTATAATTTCTAGCTCTTTTCACAACATTTATTTCTTCTTCTGTTAAAAATTTGTTTTCCATCATCTGCATTAAAAACTTAGCCTGTGCCTTAGCACTTACATACTGAATTGATTCTGTCTGTAAATCATTTACATTTCCGATTCCCTTATATATTAAATATTTACGAATATAATCTTCATAAATAGTATCTCCTAAATAAGCAAGTACCAAAACATTTACTTCCATTACCGAAATTGACTTATCCATACAAACACCTCTAAAAATATCATAACATAAACAAATCAAAGAAAAAACAAATTCCACGAAAAAAGAAAAGACTGCCTGTAAAGACAATCTCAAAACTATAATATCTCGTATACAGTACCATCTCTAGTATCTTTTAACTGAATCCCTTTTTCTAATAATTCATTACGAATAGAATCAGCTAGTGAAAAGTTTTTCGCAAGTTTTGCTTGATTTCTTTCCTCTATCTTAGAAAGAATATAACTTTCTAAATCAGAATCAATTTTCTTTTCATTATCAATTAAATCAAGAGACAATACCTTATCAAAATCATCAATTAAATAAAGTTTCGTAAAATCTGTTAAGCTATCATCTTTTAATACGTCATAAACCAAAGTAAGCATACTAGAAGTATTTAAATCATTAGAAAGTGCCTCTTTAAATTTATTTTGATAATAATCAAGTTTATCTTCATGTAAATCAGGTGTTCTATCTAGTTTCGCAATTCTATTCTTTAACTTAAAGTAAGCATTCTGTGCTTGATCTAGAGCATCATATGAAAAAACAAGTACCTTTCTGTAATGACTACCCAAACAAAAATAACGATAACTCAAAGGATTATACCCCTTTTCCTCCAATAAAGAAACAGTTAAAAATTCTCCCTTAGATTTACTCATTTTACCAGTTTGATCGTTTAAATGTTCTCCATGTACCCAGTAATTACACCATTTATGTCCAAAATATGCTTCACTTTGTGCAATCTCATTAGTATGATGTGGAAAAACATTATCAACTCCACCACAGTGAATATCCAAATACTCTCCTAAATACTTACAACTAATACCACTACATTCTATATGCCAACCAGGATACCCAATTCCCCATGGTGAATCCCAACGCATATCTTGATTCTTAAACTTGCTGTCTGTAAACCATAACACAAAGTCAGCTTGATTTTTCTTAGCACTATCACTATCTACCGTATCGCGAACCCCAACCATTAAATCATCAGGATTTTTACCAGATAACTGATAATAATCTTTAGCTTTACTAACATCAAAATAAACATTTCCATTAGAAATATAAGCATACCCATCTTCTAGCATCTTAGAAATCATTTCAATATAAGTATCAATATGATGACTAGCTGACTCCACAATACTAGGCTTTTTAATATTTAATTTATTACAGTCACTAAAAAAGGCATCTGTATAAAACTTAGCTATTTCATAAACAGTCTTTCCCTCTCTTAATGCACCCTTTTCCATTTTATCTTCGCCAGTATCACCATCACTAGTTAAATGTCCTACATCCGTAATATTCATAACTCTCTTAACAGAATAGCCAAGATAGCGTAATCCCTTTTCTAAAATATCTTCAAAAATATAAGTACGAAGATTACCAATATGAGCAAAATGATACACAGTAGGTCCACAAGTATACATATTTACTTTTCCATCTTCATGAGGAACAAACTCCTCTACAGTTTTGGTAAGTGTATTATAAATTTTCATAAAATCACCTCACTAAATAATAATTCTATTATAGCATACTCCTACTAGAATTCATGAAAAAAAGAAAAACTAACTATGATTATTTACATAGATATTAGTTTTTCCCTCTAAAATACTATCAATAATAGTATCATCTACCTTATCTTCTAAAACTTGGTCTATCTTACGAGCCCCAAATTCTTGGTACCTAGTAAGAACTACCATATCATCAATAATACTATCACTAATGTGAACTTTAATATTTCTTTCTTTAAACTTTTTCTTAATATAATCTAACTTTATTTTAATAATTTGCTTAATATCATTACTATCTAGTTTCTTAAAATAAACAACTTTTTGAATACGATTTAATAATTCTAAAGACAAAAACTCTTTTAATTTACTATCTTCTTTACTAACTTCTTGGGTAAAACCAACTGAATCCTGATGACAACCAATATTTGAAGTCATAATAATTACATGATGATTAAAATGAACCGTGTTTCCTCTAGAATCTGTAATCTTACCTTCATCTAAAATCTGTAAAAATAAATTTAAAACACTAGGGTGGGCTTTTTCTATTTCATCAAGTAAGATAACAGAATGAGGATTCTTTCTAATTTCTTCTAATTTATTTTTGCCATCATCATAACCAATATACCCAGGCGCAGAACCAATAATTTTAGTAATTGAACTACTATCACGATATTCACTCATATCAAAACGAATTAACTTATCTTTACCAAATAGATAATCTGCATATTCTAAAGCAAGCTTTGTCTTTCCCACTCCCGTAGAACCAACAAACAAATAAGAATAAGGTTTATCATAGTCCTTATAACCAAGTTTCATTCGCTTTGTTGCCTTCACTAATTCCGTTATTGCTTCTTCTTGCCCAATTACTTCTTTTCTTAATCTTGTTTCCAAGTCTTTCATATATTTATAAGAACTACTATTAATTTCATAAACAGGTATTTTTGTTTTCTCTGAAACTACTTCTGCTATATCATTTTCCCCAATGATATGAATTGTTTTTCTATGATTACATTTTAATTCCAATTGATTAATTTTAGTAAGGAGCGCTTTTTCCTGTTGTTTCACAATAGTAGCATCTTCAAAGTTTTGCCTCATAATATATTGATTCTTTTTATCAATAATTTGCGTTAATTCCTCTTTATAGCTACCCAGTCTAGAAGATGGCCTATGATGAATTAACGAAACTCTAGAACACACTTCATCTAAAATATCGATAGCTTTATCAGGTTGTTTTCTATCATAAATATATTTATTAGATAATTTCACAATTAATTTTAATTCTTTATCATTAATTTTAACACCATGATATTTTTCATAAATAGGTCTTAATTTATCTAAAATATGATACACTAAATCATCATTAGGCTCATAAATAAATACGGTTTGAAATCTTCTATCCATAGCCCTATCTTTTTCTATTGTTTGTTTATATTCATCAGTTGTAGTAGCACCAATTAAACGAATTTTTCCTCTAGCTAAAGCTGGCTTAAAAATATTAGCAGCATCAATTGCTCCTTCTGCTCCACCTGCACCCATTAAAGTATGGACTTCATCAATAAATAAAATAATATCATCACTATTTTCTAATTCTTTTAACATCTTAGTAACTCTTTCTTCAAATTCACCACGGTATTTAGTACCAGACACTAAAGTAGCAATAGATACGGAAATAATTCGTTTATTTTTTAATTTTTCTGGCACTCTATCAAGAGAAATCAACCTAGCAAGCTCTTCTATAATAGCGGTTTTCCCAACCCCAGCATCTCCAATTAGTAAAGGATTATTTTTTCCTCTACGACAAAGAATCTCCATAACCCTCTTTAATTCTTCTTCTCTACCGATAACTGGATCTAGTTCGTTATTAACAGCTCTCTTCGTTAAATCTACTCCAAATTCTTCCACTAGTAATTTCTTTTTTCCATTTTTCTTCTTACTACTAAGTCTAGAAGAAAAATAATCTTGTAAGTCTGAAATATCTACTTCCATTTTATTTAAAATTCGAACAGCTACTCCCTCTCCCTCTTCTAAAATAGCGAATATTAAATGTTCACCAGTTACTTCACCTTTAGAAGATTCTTTACTGATTAATAAAGCTGTTTCCATTACTCTTTTTAATAATGGCGTATATAAAAACCAATGATTTTCTTCTTTCCCAATCCCAACTAATTCCACTAATTTATCTTTAAACTTAGAATAAGTAATCCCAAAATCATTTAGTTTTTTACTAATATCACTTTTCTGTTTTAAAATAGCTAGGAGTAAATGTTCACTACCCACATAAGCATGTTTTAACTCTTGCATTTCTTTTTTTGAATTAATTAATATTTTTTGTGCTTCTTCACTAAAATTAGAAAACATAATAATTCCTCCCTTATATTCTATGAACATTATGAGGAAAATATCAGTAGTTTATACAAAATTTTAAATTTAATAAAAACTAAGGCATATACTATTATGAGGAGGAATGAAATGTATAAATCAATACTAAAACAGTATATTGAAAAGTTAAAGAAAGAAGATATTATAAAGTTTATTGGTAAAAATAATTATCAAGTAAGTGATAAAGAAATAGATACAATTTACTTCTATATTAAAAACTATTGGGAAGATATTTTTGATAACCAAGAGGACATTTGGAATAAAATCAAACAAGAAGTAAGTCCAAATACTTTTATTCAAATCCAGGGACTATATCAAAAATATAAAAAATATATAAACTAAAAAAAGAGCCGAAGCTCTTTTTATTTGTCTTAGATTAAAAACACAACGAAGAATATAATTACAAGAACAATTAATAATTGTAGGAATAATTTCCAAATATGTTTTAACCATTGACCATATGAAATTCCTAAATATGATAATGTACCAAGTAATATTACACTAGTAGGTGCAACTAACATTACTAATCCATAAATAGATTGGAAGATAATTGCAAGTAATGGATATAAAGCAGAATCAGTAATTACTGTTGTTACATAAGGTAATGTGCTTTGAGCAACATAAGTACACTCAATATTGATAACACTAGATATCATAGCAACAATTGACATAGTAATTACATTTAATCCCTTAGTCATATCCAAGAAGAACTTAGTAATATTTAATTGGAACGGATTATAAGTAGCAATAACTAATACTAAATATACTAATAACATATAAATAGCTGGTTTAATAGCTTTTTTAACACCTTCTACTACACCATCTAAGAACTCATCTAATTTTAATCCATAGATAAATGCTAAGAATGCAGAAGAAATAATGATAAGTGTAGGCATTTCAGAAGTTAAAGACCATTCACCAAATGCGTTTACCTTACCAAGTATCTTAGCAAAAATTGGGAATCCTCCAATTTCAAATTTTTTAATAGCAGTTAAGGCATCACTAAAGATTTTAACTTCAAATACACCAGACCAATCAAATGATGAAATAACTAATAAAATAAGTGCTAAATCAAATACTAAAATAAATGGCCAAGTTTTCACCTTTTTCTTAGGTTTTACAGTTACTTTAGTTTCAACCTTAGATTTTAAATCATAAGCTCTTGTCTTAGTACTTGTTTTCTTAGCAGTTGTTTTTGCTTTTGTACTAGAAGTCTTTTTAGTAGCAGCTTTTTTCTTAGTATCTGTCTTTTTAGAAGATTTATTTTCTTTTTTGTTAATATCTTTTTTAGTATCAGCTTTCTTTGATACTTTTTCTTCTACTATTTTTTCTTCTTTTCCTTCTGTTTTATTAGGAACAAAATCTACTACTTTGTCAGTATTATTTTTAGTTTTCTTAGCATAAGCTAAAACATTGTAAATAAGTAATACTAATGCAACAACTAAGATAACTACTTTTGTAATCATTTCATTTGTTACTTCAGTACTTAATACAGCATTAATATAGTAAGTTGTATTAGAACCAATAGTAGTACCTAAAATACCAACGATAGTAGAACCAACAGTTACGCTAGCTGCAACTAATTTGTTATACCCCATTAATAATACTAAAGATATAACGAATGGAAATACAAATATAATTCCAAAAGAAAGTCCAGAAACAGAAACAATAACAGCAATTAAAGTCATAATAACTGCTAAACAAATATTTTCTTTTCCCTTAAACTTTTTAACAAGATTCTCTAAAAGAACTTGATAAGCTGGAATTTTATAAGCAACTCCATAAAAGATACCAATAGCTAAAGTCATTAATACTACATATGGAAAATAACGAAATAATTCTACAGTATAAGAGAATAAATCGAAAATTCCAAGTTGATTTCTATCACCTACAGTAAGTGATGATTGATAAGAAGCAGATGGAAAAATCCAAGTACATAGTAAAGCTACTAGTATAGATAGTAAAACTACTTTTAAAATATTATGTTTCTTCATATTAACCCTCCCATAATAATTATACATAATTTAAAACAAAATACAAACTATTTTAAGTGAAAGTTTTGTGAAAGAATGAAAAAAGACTAGATATTTTTTCTAGTCTTATATAAGATCATCTTTATTTTCAACTGGTTTCATAATTGGGAATAATACTACATCTCTAACAGATGGTACATTATAAATAAGCATCATTAAACGATCAATTCCAAATCCTAAACCAGAAATAGGTGGCATACCTTGTTCCATGGCAAGTAAAAAGTCTTCATCTAAATCCATAGTTTCATCATCACCTTGAGCTTTTGCTTTTAACTGTCCTTCAAAGGCTTCTCTTTGTTCAATAGGGTTAACTAACTCTGAATATGCCTTACATAATTCTGTTCCAGCAGCAACAACTTGGAAAACATCAATTCTTCTAGAATCATTATCATTTCTACGAGCAAGTGGAATTAATACACTAGGATAATTATAGATAATAGTTGGATCAACAATATTAGCTCTTATTTTCTTTTTATATACAAAATCGATAATTTGACTTAAAGATTTATAATCAGCTAAATCTTCTTCTGTAAATAAACCTTTTTCTATAATCTTACTCTTTAAATCACTAGGTTCATCAATACTTAAAAAATCAAAACCAAATATATCAGTCATAGCTTCACAGTAATTAATTTTATCCCATTCTTCTTTACCAAAATCTAATACTTTATCTTGGTATTCAATAGTTGTAGTGCCAACTAATTCCATTAATAACTCTTTAATAAATCTAGAATAAAACTTCATATTATCTTCATAATTCCAATAAGAAGCATACCATTCTACTTGTGTAAATTCTTGTAAGTGTTCTGAATCCATTCCTTCATTTCTAAAACACTTAGCTACCTCATAAACTCTATCAAATCCACCAGCGATACACTGTTTTAAGAAAGTCTCAGGCGCAATTCTTAGATTACAGTCTAAGTCAAGAGCATTGTGATGAGTATAGAAAGGTTTAGCACTAGCTCCACATACAGCAGTTTGAATAATAGGAGTTTCTACTTGTAAGAAACCATTATCTGCTAAAAATTTATGTAAAAAGGCATAAAACTTACTTCTACCTAAAAATACTTTTCTACTTTCTTCATTAGTAATTAAATCTACATAGCGTTGACGATATTTAAGTTCTGTATCAACAAGTCCATGGAATTTCTCAGGAAGTGGTCTTAAAGCCTTTCCTAAAAATTCAAAAGAATGAACACGAAGTGTCTTTTCACCAGTTTGGGTAGTAAATATTTCACCTTCTGCGCCAATGAAATCACCTGTATCAATTAACTTTTTAAAGAAATCGTATCTTTCTTCTCCAACAACATCAATTTTAAATTCAAGTTGCATATCACCTTTTAAATCACGAATTCTAACAAAACTTAATTTACCCATTTTTCTAGCAAAAATAATTCTACCAGCAATTCTAACATCAGTAGTACCGTCTTCTAATAGTTTTGCATCTTCTAAAGAATGTGTTTTTACATACTTTTCTGGGTATGGATTACATACTTTTCTAATTTCTTCTAATTTTTCTCTTCTAACTGTTTCTTGTTCTGAAAAAGTTCTCATAATATACCTCCTAATTTTCTTGAATTACTTTAGTACCAGTCACAACATCATGAAGACCACGACCATCTTTACGGAAAAATATCATCATTAAAGTAACAAAGATAATAATCCCACTAAGAATTTGTAAAGAAAGACTAGCATAGTAATAATAATTTCTTCCTGAAAATAATAAAGCTGCTATCATAAATAGATTAATTAAAATAGAATCTATAATAAGTGCACGACAAGTAACTTGATTTAAGGTTAACTCATTTCCATTATTATTTACCACTCTTAACTTCATTAATTTCTTACCAAAAGTCTGTCCTTTATTATAAAACTGAAAGACAATAAAGTAAAGAATTAATAACACAACTTCTACTATCATAGATAATACATTACTGTAATCTATATCATAAGTAATATCAGCTACTTTATGAATGTACTCATCTGCTTCTATTTTATTATCGATAAAATTGGTTTGAACTTCTTGATATTCTTTTAAATATTTAGAATAGTTTTCATTTTTAGGAAATAAAAACAAAATACCACTACATACGATAGATACTAAAGTAACATCAATAATATAAGCAACAAGACGAGGGAAAAAATATGGTTTATCATTTTTTAATGTTTCTTTTGTTAAAGCCTCTTCTATCTTTTCACTAGACATAATAATCACCTAACTTTCTAATTCATAAATATATGTTTTATATTCATTTAATATTTCTATTATATCAGAAATATGCTTTTGAAGAAATATTTTATTCTTGATTTCATTAGAATTGGGCATACCTTTTAAATACCAAGCAATATGATTACGGATTTCTAATACTGCAAGTTTTTCATTTTTTAATTCGTATAAGTTATTCAAATGTTCTAAACACATATCAATTCTTTCAATAAAAGTAGGGTTAGGTAAGATAATTTCTTCTTCTAGATAGGCATTTATTTGCTTAATCAACCAAGGATTACCAAGTACCCCTCTACCTATCATAATAAGATCACACCCAGTTTCATCTAGCATTTTTTTAGCACTGTAAATATCTACAATATCACCATTTCCAATTACGGGAATAGAAACAGCTTCCTTTACTTTTTTAATAATGCTCCAGTCAGCTTTTCCACTATAACCTTGACTACGTGTTCTAGGGTGAACACATATCGCACTAGCACCAGCTTCCTCACATATTTTAGCAACTTCTACTGCATTAATATGGTCAAAATCCCAACCACTTCTAATTTTAACAGTAACCGGAATTGGTACACTACAAACAACACTAGAAACAATATCTCTTATTTTTTCAGGATTTTTAAGTAAAGCACTCCCTGCCTGGGCCCTAACTGCTACTTTAGGGACTGGACACCCCATATTAATATCGATAATATCAGGGTGCATATTTTCATAGATAAATTTAGCTGCACTAACAAAAGATTCTTTATCACTACCAAATATCTGCTGCGTAATAGGTCTTTCCATTTCTTCCATATAAAGCATATCAACTGTCTTTTTATTTTGATAGAATAAAGCCTTATCACTTACCATTTCTGCATATATTAATCCAGCACCCATTTTCTTAATAATCTTACGAAAACTAGAATTTCCAATTCCTGCCATAGGTGCAAGTACTGTTTTATGTTTTATTTCTACATTTCCAATATAAACCATACTATCCCTCAAATCACTATAGATAATATCATAAATCTGAAAAAATGAAAAGAAAAAGGAAGCCATTATTATTGAATTTATATTTCAATTTTATAAACTTTAACTTCCTTAACACCATCAATATAGTAAACAGAATCATCTTCAGGAACAGCACCTGCGTAAAATAAATTTCCACCATTATTAATAGCTACTCTCTGTGAGAAATCATTATTTGGTAATGTTGCCACATATATATCTTTATCACCAGTATATTCATTATATCTCAATAAATCTTTTAACAAGTCTAAAGCCATACTAGCATAATGTTTATTGCGAAATGGTTTTTCAATATTGTAACTAACATTGCCACCATAAGTAAAACCACTAGATAAATAATTATATGAAATACTTCCAATGTTTTCCATTGTTTCCTTTATAATAATATCAAGACATTCAAAGCTTGACTGATTAACATTTTTATTTTCGCGTACTGATTGAAAACGCCATGATAAACACATAATATCATTTTCAATAACAGGAAAATAGTCTTCTTCATCTACTAAATATAAATAAGAATAAACTTGACTAATATTTAAAACCATATTAATTTGTTTAAAATCTTTTAAATCTAATAATAATTGTTGTATTTCTAACAAAGCTTCTTTTTTATTAGTAGATTCTCCAAAATTATACAGTTTTGTTTCCTTTATATTACCATTAGCATCAAACAACTTTAAAGTGAATTGATAATTGTGATTATACTCATCAATAATAATCATTCTTTCTTTAGTAAAAACAGGGTCTTCAATTTTTTCAGATATATGCAACTTAGATGCGTTAGTAGAAATACAATATGATATATTTTCTTTTTCTAATAAATATATCGTTTGTTTAGAAATATTATAACAGTCAACAAAAATAATATTTTTAGATATCCTATTTACTAGTTCTTCATCAAAAGTATTACTAATTTTCTCAATAAAATGTTGCAAAGTACAGTCATTATTAACCCTTATTTTATAAGTAAAATCATCTTTGTCAACAGAAATAACTTCCTTACTAAAGTCATTACTTTTAGACATATCAAAAACCGGTTTTGTTTTTTTTAAAAATAATCTATCAATAGAAAATTTCATATATATAGCCCTTTCTAAATGACCATATTATACTACAAAATTAAAAAAAAGAAACTATTAATCTTCTTTAATAGCTTCTTCTAATTCTTCTTTCGTCATTTTAGTATAACCTTTAATACCTTTTTCTTTAGCCTTAGCTTTTAATTCCGTTAAGGTTTCTTCTTTTTCAATAGGCATATGTCCAGTTTCTACTAAAGAATCAATTTGTTCTTTTGTAATAGTTTCATTTTCAAGTAATGCATCTGCAATTAATTTAATTAAATCTTGGTTTTCTTTTAAGATACGAGTAGCTTCTTTATAACAGCTATCAATGATCTTACGAACCTCTTTATCAATTTCATGTGCAATTTCATTAGAGAAATTCTTAGTTTTATTATAATCTCTACCTAAGAATACGCCACCTTCTTGTTGTTCTAATTGAACAGGTCCTAAATCACTCATACCATATTCAGTAACCATAGCACGAGCTATCTTAGTAGCTTTTTCAAAGTCATTATGTGCACCAGTTGTTACTTCTTTAAAATGAATTTCTTCTGAAACTCTACCACCAAGTAAACCAGTAATTCTTTGAAGTAACTCACTCTTAGTAGCAAGATAAGTTTCCTCTTTTGGCATCATTAAAGTATAACCCCCAGCTTGACCACGAGGAATAATAGTAATCTTTTGAACATCTTCAGCATTTGGAAGTTTAATACCTAAAACAGCATGACCTGCTTCATGGTAAGCAACAACTTGTCTTTCATGTTCTGTATATTTTCTAGATAACTTAGCTGGACCTCCAATAACACGATCAGTAGCTTCATCAATTTCACTCATAGTAATAGCTTCTTTGTTTCTTCTAACTGCTAAAAGTGCAGCTTCATTTAATAAGTTTTCAAGTGCTGCTCCACTAAATCCTGGAGTACGTTTTGCTAAATATTCAAGTTTTACACTAGGAGCTAATACTTTATTTCTAGCGTGTACTTTTAAGATTTCTTCTCTTTCTCTAACATCTGGTAAATCAACAGTTACTTGTCTATCAAATCTACCTGGACGAAGAAGTGCTGGGTCTAATACATCAGCTCTGTTTGTAGCAGCCATAATGATAATACCTTCATTAGCTCCAAAACCGTCCATTTCCGTAAGTAATTGGTTTAAAGTTTGTTCTCTTTCATCATGTCCACCACCAAGACCTGTTCCTCTTTGACGACCAACTGCATCTATTTCATCAATAAAGATTAAACAAGGAGCAGTATGTTTAGCTTGTTTAAACATATCTCTTACACGACTAGCACCTACACCAACAAACAATTCTACAAAATCAGATCCACTGATAAAGTAAAAAGGTACATTAGCTTCTCCAGCAACAGCTTTTGCTAGTAATGTTTTACCCGTTCCTGGAGGACCTACTAATAAAACTCCCTTTGGAATTCTAGCTCCAAGTTTTGTAAACTTTTTAGGATTTTTTAAGAAATCAATTAACTCACTAACTTCTTCTTTTTCTTCCTTTAATCCAGCAACATCTTTAAAAGTTACTTTGCCATTATCATTAGAAAGTCTAGCTCTACTCTTACCAAAATCCATAGATTTATTAGCACCATTCATCTGTCTAGTTAAGAAGAAGAATCCAAAACCAACAATTAAAACAATTGGTAGTACATTAACAATAATTAACCAGAATGAACTAGATTCAGGATCAACATTAGTAGTTAACTTAAACTCATTATTACTTCCAGCTTCTAACACATTCTTAATAACAGAATCTGTAAGAGGAACACGAATAAAGAATCTTTCATTTTCACTGTAATCCTTTAATTTACCATAAATTTCATAAACAACTGCTCTTTCTCTAGGAGTAATTGACATTTCAGTAACAGTTCCCTCATCAAGTGCTTGAATTAATTCATTATAAGTAAGTACCTTAGGTTGATTATTAAGTACATTAAATAAATAATAAACACCAAAGATAACAAGTACTAAAAATAAATAAGGTAATAAACCTTTTTTTACTGTATTTTTATTCATTTTTGCATCTCCTTTAATAATATTTTATTATTATATCACATTTCTCATTTTTTTGCTTGTTAAATTTACTCTTTTTAAGACCTGGTATCCAGATAACTTCATTATTAGAATCCACTACAACTGGCCATAACTCTCTATCTTTCATTGCAACTTTACAATCTATAAAAATATCTTTTATCTTTTTATGCCCATTTGTTCCTTTTAAAGCCATTTTTTCACCATGTCTTCTAGTACGAATATAAAGAGGTAACTTGACTTCACTACTAGATAAACGACATACATCATTACCATTTGTATCACAAGAAGAAACAATTTTAATATGTTTACCATTTGGCAATTTAGCATAATCAAACAATTCTATTTCATAATTATCAACTTGATTTTGTTCTCTTATTAAAAATAATTTATCATATTCTTTTATAACTTTTACATTATTCGGTAAATATATATATGTATTCTTTTTATTAGATTGAATTAAGTCATGAATTAACTCAATATGTCTGTCATTGATAAGCATTACATCATCTGTATAAAAATTAGCAAGTATCATATTTAAAATTTTATCTTGAATCACTTCATCTAACTCTAAATACTCAGGAATATCTAATACATTATCATGATAAACAGAATGAAAATATCTACTAGCCTGTTTATTAATATAATCATTATATTTTTCTAAAGTATTACTAAATTTTATAAACTTTTCATGCACATTAGGATTTTCTTTCTTTAAAAAAGGTAAAACAACTTTACGATATCTATTTCTAGTATGTATATCATCAAAATTAGTCTTATCAATAACATATGGAATATTATACTTTTTATCATATTCCATAATCTCACTCTTAGTAGTAAAGATAAGAGGTCTTACTATTTTATAATTACCATTATCTACCAATTTATGAAAACCTGCATACCCATTTAAAGTAGAACCACGCACAATTCTCATCAAAATTGTTTCCATTAAATCATCACCATGATGAGCTGTCATTAAATAATTAGCATTATATTTCCTAACAATATCATCAAAAAATTTATATCTAATAGTACGTGCTTCATTCTCAAAATTATCATCACCATATTTTTGAATAGTCATAGTTTCAAAAACAATGTCATGATCTAAACACCATTTTTCAACAAATAATTGTTCCTCTTTACTAACCGTTCTAATATTATGATTTACATGAGCACATACTAAATATATGTTTTTAACACTTCTAATTTTATTTAACATATAAAGTAAAGCCATAGAATCAGGTCCACCAGAGCACCCTACAACCACTATTTCTTTTTCATTTATTAAATTAAACAAATATTGATAAGCCTGCTTCATAAACACCACCATTCGTTTACACAATTAATATTTTACCATAAGAATTTAAAAACAACTACCAAAAGAAAAAGAAATATACTTTCTTTACATATATTTCTTATCAAATTTATTTATCTTCATCAGGTAATCTTAAAATAATTTCTCCCTCTTTAGAATACATATACTTTTCTCTAGCATATCTAGCTACATAATCAGGATCTTCTAATCTTTCAACATCTACTTTTAATTCTTCTTCTTTTTCTTTTAAAGCTACAATTTCATTTTGTAACTCTTGTCTTTCTTGATACTTTTCAGCTATTTTTAACCAATAACTGCCTACTGATACAAAAATAGTAATTAAGATAAGAGAACAAATAGGAATGAATAAACATAAACGGTATTTAGTTTTAACTTTATTTTTCTTACTAGCCACCCTAATCATCTCCTAGTATCATTATAAAACAAAATTATTATTTTACCAACAAAATAAAATGACATCTTTTGTATCTTTACAAAAAGATGTCAATTACTTTTTTCTAGTTTTTAATAACTTAACTCCAAATAAATACCCTAAAATAATTAAAAGTAAAAAATAAATATGAAACATGGCATTATTTATCATTCTAAGAATTAAAAAGTAAAGTAAACAATTATCAAAAATAAACAAAGTAGTAATCAGAATTTTATAATATAATTTGCTTTCAAATAGATACCGGTATTGAATCTTAATTAAATAGGAAAACAAAATCCCATAAACGAAAGAAACGGTAAGAGCCTGTAATTGTATTGATAATTCCATTATTTAAATAGCCTACTAATAATACTATTTTCCTTATCTTTTTTCATATTTTCATCTAAATAAGAGAAAGACTTTAGTAATCCTTTAATAGAAACATTTCCCTGTAAAGTATCAAGTTTTAAAAGCTCTAATCCCTCTCCCTTTAATACTAAAAAGCCCATAACAGTTTCCATTAGAAATTCTTCATCATCAAAACTTTCTATCTTCTTAACACCAGTAACCAATATATTTTTTCTTTCAAGTACATTAATGCTATGATTATAATTATTAATTGTATGTTCCTTGTCCATATAATTGCCTCCTAGTAAATGATATGAGAAAAAGAAAAAAATAGAATAAAAAATTAAAAAAGTATATGCAAATACTATCAATATAGCATTACATATACTTTTACTAAATGTTTGAATTTCTATTCGACTACAAATGGGTCAGAGCTTGTTCCTGTTCCTGTAGTCATCGTATCAGATTTTAAAACTAAAACTACACGAAATCCATTGTTCCTATCAACACAATTATAATCAGCTTGGCCTTTGTTTGTTATAACCCACACACTTGAATATGAAAATGTTGATATAAAACCGTTGGGACTCATTGTCCACCAAAAATTTTGATTATATAAATAATAATTATTATTTTCTTGATTAGGATACCCTCCTGCATATACTACCTCATCATAACTAAGTAATCCTACGCTTGCATTAACTATACCCTTTCCGTTGCCATCAGTTGTACATTTAAAATCTGGTGTATATTTATTATAAACAGTCATTGTAGCATTTCCTGATAAAATTTCAGATACTTCTTTAACTTTGGCTTGTTCACAATAATAAGCTCCACTTGCTACATTTTGAGCTAAATCTGATTTACTTCCGATATTTGTTTGATACCAACTTTCAAGTTGAGTCTTAGCTTGACTATTTGAATAATACATATATGTAGAATTATTTATAATTGAATTAAATTTATAAGAAGTACTATTTATTATATTTTGAGTAATAAGTCTTATTGTTCCATCTTCATTGATTCTTACTATTCTCCATATCTGTCCTGCAAATGATACATAGTTATTTTCTACATTTCCTCTAAAGTAATAAGTTGCTTCTCCTGTATTGGTAGCAGTAGATTTATATAATCCACTTGCATCACTTGTATTGTTTGATGATGTTGTTAGTGTTGGATTAGCTGTAATTACTGTGTTCTTCATAATTTCATTTTTTAATAATGAAGCAACAGCTTTTCTAGTAACATTAACATTATATATCTTTTCATTTCCATCTTCTGCTATTACTCTAATTGGTAAAGTATTTGCTCCAACTGATAATTCTTTTGTTCCTAGTCCTCTTACTTTTGCTTTACTACTAGTAGCCGTTGCATTTACTGTTACACTTGTTACATTATTCTTAACTGTACAACTATATTCTGTAGTAGCACTATTAAATGCTGGATCTAATGTGCAATCTGATACTGTAATACTATCTAATGTATTAGTTGTATCTAAGTTATCAGTTACTACTTTTCCATCAGCATAAACATTCACAGTTAATGTAAATGTTTTATCATTCATACTTCCATCTGAAAAATCAGTATTCTCATCTACCCACATTCTTAATCTAAAATTCTTTTCATAATTAGAGGTATTTGCTGGAACT